>ENA-UONZ01000111-UONZ01000111.1-human-gut-metagenome-genome-assembly--contig:-C93old-NODE-111-length-141175-cov-10.078919_pt1 | contig 141175 bp, 96 predicted proteins | sample MGYA00242468_ERZ724015 | MGnify/ENA metagenome assembly ERZ724015
GAACCGAACAGGAAACGCAGCGTGTCAGGAGATTGTTTTCGAATCATCATGGCGTACTATTTTTTACAAAACTATTTTATGGCGTTCATTTGCACATTTACAAACCTTCTGCACAGATCATTTGCACATGCATAAATCTTCCATGTATGCTTAGTCGCGTAAGAGGCTGCGTACCATCTCTGCGGTAAACACAACTTCGGAAACACGGTTAACTTCGATCTGATACAGTGCATTTGCTGCGATATGTTCGGCGGCCTGTTCCAGATCACGGATTCCGGAGGTGTTGGAGAACAGTTCAATTACAGCATCCAGTGCTTCGTCTGTCATCTTGCACTCATTCTCTTTGAGGCTCATACGTTTGAGAATCTTCGGCAGTGCAAATTTGGAGAAGATGATCTTTTTCTCATCCGGTGTGTAATCCGGGATGTCGATCACGGCAAAACGTGACATCAGAGGTGCACTGATCTGCTCTTTGTTGTTGGCTGTGGCGATAGGATAAACGCCGGTCGTTGGAATCATACATTCCATATAGTTATCGGTAAAGCCGAGGTTGTCAAGCAAGGTCAGAAGCACGTCTGCCGGATTGCCGTTTCCCTTGCCGGAGGCTGCCTTATCCAGCTCGTTGATGATGAAGACCAGATTGGACTCTCCGGATACTGAGAAAGCCTCCATAATGATTCCGGGTTTTGCGTTTGCATAGACACGGGAGCTTCCGGTCAGCTGTTCCGGATCGTTGATGGAGCTCATGTCAAGCGTCGTCCAAGGAAGACGCAGGATACGTGCAACGGCATAGGCAATCTGAGATTTACCGGTTCCGGCAGGGCCGACCAGCAGCAGACCATATGCCGGCAGGGTATGCGTGCGGTTGATCTGGATGATCGTCTCCATGATACGCTGTTTGACGCGTTCCATACCGTAAAGTTCTTCATCGAGAATACGGCGTGCAGCAACCGGATCGATGGCTTCGAAGTAATTGCTCTTCCACTGAATGTTCATCATGATGGAGAGGGCACGCTGGGCATGGCGGCGTTCTTCAGGGGAAACTTCATGGGAACGTGCAACGGCAAGGTTGCGTCTTGCCCACAGGCGGATATTATCCGGCAGGGTGCGGCCGGCACAGATCATAAAGTCTGTGATGCTCTGAAGGCTGGTCAGTTTCATCTCATCGCCGACTTCCTCCAGATCTTCGTCTTCACATTCTTCCAGAAGCGGAGCATTGCTTGCAAGCAGACGTTCAATCATGAACTGAAGGAAACCATCCTCTGCAGAAAGCTTGGTGCCACCGCCGAAAGCAGTCTCGCGGATACGGTAAACCATATAGCCGCCCTCCCGGTTTTCACCGGATAAACGAACCGGAATGTGATTTTCGCCGAGCCAGCGGAGCAGGCTTACAAAGCGGGCATCCACTTTTTTGATATCAGCGATTACAGTAGAACCATCATCTTCTTTAAATTCAAAAGCGGTACGCTTGTTCTGATTGGTAAACGTTCCGCAGGAGTGATGTTTCCAGGCTTTTTTGCTGTTGTCAAGGACAAGAAGCGGTTTGTCTGCGGAAGAAACGTTTTCGTCGGAAGCAAAGGTGGTATAAGTACATTCCGGAACAGCATCCGGTTCCGGGGTGTTATTGAAATCAAATACAGGCATAAAAAAACTCCTTTCATCATTAGCACCAGAAAGAAAAGCGAAATATTGCAAAATCTTCTGTGTGTCAAGTGTATCATGGATTGCTGGCCGGCTCAATAGTATTTTCGCATCAATTTCACCGGAACAAAATCCACAGTCATCTCTTGACAAATCCGTCTGCCTTCGCTATGATTAACGTGGACAAAGGCGAGGAAGAAGAGGAGTACATACACAGCTCTTTCAGAGAGGGTTTTTCGCAGGCTGGAAGGAAACCTAAGGATGCGTGGATGGAAGGTAGCTTTGGAGCCGGAGGGCAGAACGAGTTCTGTGACAGGCGGTATGCAGATCAGTATATGCGGACAGGACAGTAAGCTTTCACGTAACCCGACGTTAAAGGGAAATGAGGTATGCATCCGTCTGTGATGTATATGAAAAAAGGTGGTACCGCGTAAATGACGCCCTTTGCAGAATCTCCGTTTCCGGGGATGATGCAGAGGGCTTTTTTCGTTGAAACATTCCGTCTGGAGTGTATTTGATTTAATGTGCAGAACAAACAACAGCAGGAGGACAACATGAGCAAAGAATTGGCAAAGACTTATGATCCGAAGGGAATCGAGGATCGTATTTATCAGAACTGGCTGGATAAGAAATATTTCCATGCGGAAGTCGACCGCAGCAAGAAACCGTTTACGATCGTTATGCCGCCGCCAAACGTAACCGGTCAGCTGCATATGGGACATGCACTGGACAACACGATGCAGGATATCCTGATCCGCTATAAGAGAATGCAGGGCTATAATGCACTGTGGCAGCCGGGAACCGACCACGCGGCGATCGCTACGGAAGTAAAGGTCATCCAGAAACTCAAAGAGCAGGGCATTGATAAAAATGATATCGGACGTGAGGAGTTTTTAAAACACGCCTGGGAGTGGAAAGAGGAGTACGGGGGACGTATCGTAAATCAGCTGAAAAAACTGGGTTCTTCTGCTGACTGGGACAGAGAACGTTTCACAATGGATGAGGGATGTTCCAAAGCAGTTGAAGAAGTTTTCGTAAAATTATATAACAAAGGTTATATCTACAAAGGTTCCAGGATCATCAACTGGTGTCCAGTATGTAAAACTTCCATTTCAGATGCAGAGGTAGAACACGTAGATCAGGACGGATTCTTCTGGCATATCAATTACCCGATCGTCGGAGAAGAAGGACGTTTCGTGGAGATCGCGACCACTCGTCCGGAGACACTGCTTGGAGATACGGCCGTTGCCGTAAACCCGGAAGATGAAAGATACCAGGATCTGGTCGGCAAGATGCTGAAGCTGCCGCTGACTGATCGTGAGATCCCGGTGATCGCGGATTCTTACGTAGATAAAGAATTTGGAACCGGATGCGTAAAGATCACACCGGCACACGACCCGAACGACTTTGAGGTTGGCAAGAGACATAATCTGCCGGAGATCAATATCATGAATGACGATGCGACCATCAATGAACTGGGCGGCAAATATGCAGGCATGGATCGTTATGAGGCAAGAAAAGCCATGGTAGCAGACCTGGATGCACTGGGACTTCTGGTAAAAGTTGTTCCGCATACACACAGCGTCGGCACACACGACCGCTGTAAGACAACCGTTGAGCCGATGATCAAACCGCAGTGGTTTGTAAAAATGCAGGAGATGGCGAAACCGGCGATCGAAGCTCTGAAAAAGAACGAGCTGAATTTTGTGCCGGATCGTTTTGACAAGATCTATCTGCACTGGCTGGAGAACATCCGTGACTGGTGTATTTCCAGACAGCTCTGGTGGGGACATCGTATCCCGGCATATTACTGTGACGAGTGCGGCGAAGTGGTCGTTGCAAAAGAAATGCCGAAGGTCTGCCCGAAATGCGGATGCACACACTTTAAACAGGATGAAGACACACTGGATACCTGGTTCTCTTCCGCACTGTGGCCGTTCTCCACACTTGGCTGGCCGGATAAGACCGAAGATTTTGATTACTTCTATCCGACCGATGTGCTGGTAACCGGATATGACATCATTTTCTTCTGGGTGATCCGTATGGTATTTTCTGCGATCGAGCAGACCGGAAAAGTGCCGTTCCATCATGTACTGATCCATGGTCTGGTGCGTGATTCCCAGGGAAGAAAGATGAGTAAATCTTTAGGAAACGGTATTGATCCGCTGGAAATCATTGACCAGTACGGAGCAGATGCCCTGCGTCTGACACTGATCACCGGAAATGCTCCAGGAAATGACATGCGTTTCTACATGGAGCGTGTGGAGGCAAGCCGTAACTTCGCAAACAAGGTATGGAATGCATCCAGATTTATCATGATGAACCTTGAAAAAGCAGAAGTTCCGGGTGAAATGCCGAAAGATCAGCTGACGGCAGCCGATAAATGGATCCTCTCCAAAGTTAATACACTGGCAAAAGAAGTAACCGAGAACATGGATAAATATGAACTGGGTATTGCAGTTCAGAAAGTGTATGATTTTATCTGGGAAGAATTCTGCGACTGGTACATCGAGATGGTAAAACCGCGTCTGTATAATGACGGGGATACCACAAAATCAGCAGCACTTTGGACACTGAAGACGGTTCTGGTAAATGCTCTGAAACTGCTGCATCCGTATATGCCGTTTATCACAGAAGAGATCTTCTGCACGCTGCAGTCCGAGGAAGAATCCATCATGATCTCCAAATGGCCGGAGTTCGCCGAAGAGTGGCATTTTGCAGAGGATGAGGCAGCCGTTGAGATGATCAAAGAGGCAGTCCGCGGCATCCGAAACGTGCGTACAGGCATGAACGTACCGCCAAGCAAGAAAGCAAAAGTATTTGTCGTATCCGAAAGCGAGAATGTGAGAAATACGTTCGAAAACGGAAAAGTATTCTTTGCAACCCTTGGAAGTGCAAGCGAAGTGACGGTTCAGGCAGACCGCAGCGGCATCGACGAAGATGCAGTATCTGCCGTGCTTCCGGAGGCAGTCATCTATATGCCGTTTGCAGAACTGGTTGACATCGACAAAGAGATCGAGCGTCTGCAAAAAGAAGAACAGCGTCTGACAAAAGAGCTGGCACGTGTCAACGGCATGCTGAGCAATGAGCGTTTCATGAGCAAGGCACCGGAGAGCAAAGTTGCAGAGGAACGTGCAAAATTAGAGAAATACAGCCAGATGATGGATCAGGTAAAAGAAAGACTGACTCATCTTCAGGCAAGATAGGAAACAGGATGCCTCCGGCATTCTTACTGTGAAAAAAGTGGTTCTGTACTTTGTGCGGGACCACTTTGCAGCATCAGGCAAAACAGGACACAGGAAGGGAAATGCTTATGTCATTGCAGTTGATCTACGGTCCATCCGGCAGTGGAAAATCGTATACACTTTATAAAAAAATCATAGAGCAGTCCATACGGGAGCCGGACCGGGAGTTTATCGTGATCGTTCCGGAGCAGTTTACCATGCAGACACAGCGGGAACTCGTAGAACTGCATCCAAACAGGGGAATTTTAAATATTGATGTGCAGAGTTTTTTGCGTCTGGCATGGAGGATCTTTGAGGAAGTCGGGGTGGATACACACACCGTTCTGGAGGACACCGGAAAGAATCTGCTGCTGCGGCGTGTGGCATCCCGTCAGAAAAATGATCTGACGGTGCTTGGACGAAATTTTCGCAAGCCCGGCTATATTTCGCAGGTCAAATCCATCATTTCTGAGCTGAAGCAGTATGATGTTTCACTGGAAGAACTGGATGAGCAGCTACGTTCGGGAAAAAAAGATGCATTATCTTATAAATTACAGGATATTCGAAACCTGTATGAGGGATTTCAGGAAGAACTTCAGGGAAAGTACATTACTTCGGAAGAGATCCTGGAAGAGCTCTGTTATGTCGTAAAAAAATCTGAAATTTTAAAAGGCTGTGTGGTCGCCCTGGATGGATTTACCGGATTTACGCCGATCCAGAACAAGCTGCTGAGGGAACTGATGCAGACGGCGGAGAAAATCTATGTCACGGTGACGTTGGATGCCTGGGAAGATCCGATGAAAAAGGTTTCCATGCATAAACTCTCTTATCTGAGCAAAAAGACGATACAGCAGCTGGCCGGAGCGGCAAAAGAATGTGGCTGTATGCTGGAAAATCCGGAAGTGCTCGGAAAAGAAGGAAGCATCCGTTTCAGAAGTGCACCGGCACTTCGCTTTCTGGAGAGACATCTGTTCCGACCGGGCAATCAGATTTATGAAGCCCAAGATTCACAGAAGCTGGAGCGGGAGCTGTCTTTGCATGTGGCAAGAGATGCGAAAGCAGAGGCAGAATTTGCGGCACGGACGATCTGGCATCTGGTGCGTGAAGAGAATCTGCGTTACCGGGATATTGCCGTGATCACCGGGGATATGGAATCATTTGGTGACCATATGAAAAAGGAATTGCAGCAGAAAGGCATTCCGTGTTTTATCGACCGCACCAGGAAGCTCCTCTTAAATCCGCTGGTTGAATTTCTGCGGGCGGCCCTTCAGATCGCAGCCAAAAGCTTTCGCTATGAGAGTATGTTCCGTTATCTGCGAACCGGGCTTGCGGGGCTAAAAAAGGATGAGATCGACCGGCTGGAAAACTATGTGCTGGCAAATGGGATCAACAGCCGCAGACGCTGGGAAGAGCCGTGGGATGAACAGGAAGAACCGTTCAAAGAGAAGATCCTGCCGCCGCTGCTTGCCTTTATGGATCAGGTCAGAGAAAAGGACGGGACGGTGCGTCAGAAAACAGAAGCACTTTATGATCTGATGGTGCATTATGGTATCGAGCAGAAAATGCAGGATTACCGGGAAAAATTTGAGAAGGAAGAGGCTTACGACCTTGCAAGAGAATACGAGCAGATCTACGGCATAGTGATCGAGCTGTTTGACAAACTGGTGGAGCTGCTTGGTGATGAGCCGATGAGCCTTCAGGAATATACCGAAATCCTCGATGCCGGATTTGAGGAGGCCAAGGTTGGCATGATCCCTCCGACGATGGACTGTGTGCTGGTCGGCGATATCGAGCGTACCAGGTTAAAGGACATCAAAGTACTGTTTTTTCTGGGGTTGAATGACGGCTGGGTGCCGAAAAAAGAAGAAAAAACCAGTATTCTCTCCGATATGGACCGGGAAACCTTATCCGAGCTTGGCATGGAACTGGCACCGACGGCAAGGGAAAACAGTTATATCCAGAAATTTTATCTGTATCTGAATCTGACAAAACCATCGACAAAGCTTTATCTTTCTTACGGAAGGATGGGGCTGGAAGGACGAGTGTTGCGTCCTTCCTATGTGGTCGGAAGTATTTTAAGGATGTTTCCGCAGCTGACGCTTCAGGATGAAGATCTGATCGAAGATCCGCTTGCAAGGATCACAACGGCAGAGAGCGGGATTGTGCATCTGGCGGACGGACTGAGAAAAGCGGCACTTGGAAGCGTGGAGAAGACGGCGGCCAGTCTGTTTGGATGGTACGAAGGACAGGAAAAATATCAGGATCTGGCGAAAAAGCTGCTGGATGCGGCCTTTCTGCATGGAAAGACGGAGCCGATGTCAAAGACGACGGCAAAACGGCTTTACGGACAGACGCTGGTCAACAGTGTCAGTCGGCTGGAGAAATTTTCGGCGTGCTCCTATGCACATTTTCTGAATTATGGTCTTCGGGTATCGCAAAGAGATCTGTTTGTATTCCAGCCGGTGGATATGGGGAATATTTTCCATAAGGTGCTGGAGTCTTACGCACGAAAAGTGGAGGCGAGCGAATATACCTGGTTTAACATTCCGGAGAAAGAACAGAAACGTCTGGCGGCGGAGACGGTAGAAGAGGTTTCCGAAGCTTATGCATCAACCCTTCTGCATTCCAGTGCCAGAAATGAATATGTGATCCGCCGCATGAAGCGGATCATGGAACGCACGATCTGGGCACTGACCAGGCAGGTGCGTGCCGGAAACTTTATTCCGTCCAATTTTGAAGTGTCGTTTTTAAGTTCTTCGGACTTGAAGGCGGTGAATATCGCACTTTCGGACGAAGAGACGATGCGGCTGAAAGGGCGGATCGACCGCATTGATCTGTACGAAACGGAGGATGAAGTTCTGGTAAAAGTCGTAGATTATAAATCAGGAAATAAAGTGTTTGATCTACAGGAATTTTATTACGGACTGCAGATGCAGCTTGTCGTTTATCTGAATGCGGCACTGGAGATGGAACAACGCATTCATCCGGATAAAAAAATAAAACCGGCAGGCATCTTCTATTATGCAATGAAAGATCCGATCGTGGATCAGAAGCATGGGGAGAGCGAAGAAGAGCTGGAAAAACGGATTTTGAAAGAGCTGCGTCCAAATGGTCTTGTCAATGCAGAAAGTGAAGTGGTAGAAGCACTTGACCGCAGTCTGGAGAAAACATCCGAGGTCATTCCGGTTGCCAGAAACAAAGACGGCAGCTATTCTCGCTATGCGAGCGTGGCATCCGAAGAGCAGTTTTTAACACTTTCGAAATTTGTGGAAGAGAAGATGCGGGCGATCGGATGTGCGATCCTTGAGGGAGATGTAAAGATCAATCCTTATGAAAAGAAAGGAAAAACAGCCTGCGATTACTGTGAATTTAAAGATATCTGCGGTTTTGATCGGAAAATACCGGGCATGCATTACCGGAGGCTCAAAGAACTGGATCCGGATGATATCTGGGAATTTTTGCGAGAAGGAGGGGATTTTTGATGGGAAATCTGTGGACAGAAGAACAGAAGCAGGTCATCTGGCTTCGAAACCGGAATATTCTGGTCTCGGCGGCGGCAGGTTCCGGAAAGACAGCCGTTCTGGTAGAGCGTATTTTGCAGAAGATCACGGACAGGGAACATCCGGTGGATATTGACCGTCTGCTGATCGTGACGTTTACAAGAGCTGCGGCGGCAGAGATGCGTGAGCGGATCGGACTGGAAATCCAGAAAAGGCTGCTCGCAGATCCGGATAACGAGAATCTGCAAAGGCAGGAAACGCTGCTTTTCCATGCACAGATCACGACGATCGACAGTTTCTGTCAGTCGGTGCTTCGAACATATTTTCATCTGATCGATCTGGATCCGGCGTTTTCCATCGTGGATGAAGGAGAGGCAAAACTTCTGCGGCGAGATACGGCGGAAGAGCTTCTGGAAGAAAAGTATCGGGAGGGCGATACGGACTTTTTACAGTTTGTGGAATGTTTTGCAAACGGAAAAAATGATGAGAATCTGATCGAAATGATCTGGCAGGTCTATGAATTTTCCAGAAGTCATCCATGGCCGGAAGAATGGCTGGAAGAATGTAAGAAAAATTATGATATTGATACACTGGAAGATCTGATCTCAAGTGAATGGATGAAAATGATCTGTGAGCAGGTCGATCAGACCCTGAATGATCTGGAAATGATCCGAAAAGAAGCCCTGAAAGTCGCAAATTCGCCGTACGGACCGTGGATGTACGCAGATGCCCTGGAGCAGGACGGCGAGATCTTAAAACAGCTTTCGAAAGGCAATGATTACGCAGAATATGCCAGACGTTTTCTGAACATCAGAAAATTTGCAGTGCTTTCCAGAAAAAAAGATGAAGAAGTATCGGATGAAAAGCGGGAACAGGTAAAGCTTTTGCGTGATCAGATCAAAAAAGGCATTGCCTCTTTGCAGGAGCAGTATTTTTACCAGAGTCCGCAGGAGATGTTAGAAGAGCTGAAGGCGGGAAAAGTGTCCGCACAGATGCTTTTGATGCTGGCATCCGAGTTTGGATTGCGGTTTACGGAGAAAAAACGGGAGCGAAATCTTTTGGATTTCTCAGATCTGGAACATCTGGCACTGCAGATCCTGGTGAAAAAAGAGAATGGAAATGTGGTGCCAGGTGAAGCGGCACTGGCTTTTTCAAAGCAGTTCGAAGAGATTATGATCGATGAATATCAGGACAGCAACATGGTCCAGGAGCTGATCCTGACCAGCATTTCCAGATGCAGCATGGGGCAGAACAATCTGTTTATGGTTGGTGATGTCAAGCAGAGCATTTACCGGTTCCGTCTTGCCTGCCCGGAGCTGTTCATGGAAAAATACGATACCTATACGACGGAAGACTCCGAAAATCAGAAGATCGAGCTGCACAAAAATTTCCGAAGCCGAAAGGAAGTGCTCTTTGATGTCAATTTTATTTTTCGCAAGATCATGCACCGGAATCTCGGAAATGTAGAATATGATGATAATGCGGCACTCTATGCCGGGATCGAATTTCCAGAACTGGTCACCAATGTTGAGACGGATGATCTGACGGCAGCAAAATCTCCGCTTTCCGGAAGTGAGATCCTGCTCTTTGATGCAGATTCGGTGACAGAGACAAATGCAAGAGAGGCCGAAGCACGTATGATCGGCGGACAGATCAAAGCAATCGTCGGAAGAGAGCTGGTCTATGACAAAGAAAGCAGGCATTACCGAAAAGCAGAATATCGCGATATCGTCATTTTGCTGCGTTCCTTAAGCGGCTGGTCGGAAGAATTTCTGGCAGTTTTATCGGATATGGGAATTCCGGCGTACACCGGGACGAGAAGCGGTTATTTTTCGGCACTGGAAGTGCGTACGGTGCTGTCCTTTCTGCGTGTCCTGGATAATCCAAGACAGGACATTCCGTTTACCGCAGTGCTGACGTCTCCAATCGGCACGTTTGCGACAGAAGAACTGGCGAAGATCCGTACGGAGAATCCCGAAGTTTCTTATTATGAAGCGTGCCGGGCGTATGAAAATGCGGGCAGCGACGGGATTTTAAGAGAAAAACTTCAGAAGTTTTTTAAAGTGCTGGAACATTTTCGCAGTTGTGTGCCGTATACGCCGATGCACGAGCTTCTGTGGAAAATTTACGAAGAAACCGGATATTTTGACTATGTATGTGCGATGCCGGCGGGATCGCAGAGAAAGGCAAATCTTGAGATGCTCGCAGAAAAGGCGGCAGCTTATGAGAGTACCAGCTACCGCGGCCTGTTTAATTTTGTGCGATATATCGAAAATCTGCAGAAATATGAAGTGGATTTCGGTGAGGCAAGTACGATCGGAGAAGAAGAGAATACGGTGCGGATCATGAGCATCCATAAGAGCAAGGGACTGGAGTTTCCGGTCGTCTTTGTGGCAGGACTCGGAAAAGCATTTAACCGGCAGGATGCCAGAAGTACGATTGCCATCCACCAGAATTATGGCGTGGGCTGTGACGTCGTTGATCCGCTGCTTCGGACCAAGGCACCGACAATCTTAAAGAAAGCGATCCAGCAGATCCTGCTGACGGAAAGTCTCGGGGAAGAACTGCGAGTCCTCTATGTGGCGGTGACACGTGCAAAAGAAAAGCTCTATTTGAGCGGAAGTCTCAAAAAAATGGAAGATACGATCTCGAAATGGAGCGGCGGGGCAGGAAAAAAGCAGCTGTCTTATCTGGAGATCAAAAATGCCGCATCGATGCTCGAATGGATTCTGCGTTCTGTGCTCTATGAAGAAGGGATACCGTCAGAAATTCCAATCCGCAAATATAGCGTGGATGACCTATACCGGGAAAAACTGGATGAGGAAAACCACGGCGATACGATCTTGCAGCAGTTCAGAGATCACCTTTTTGAAAAGGAGGAAGGATATGCCGCTTTTCTTGCCTGGATGACGCAGGAGAGTGCGAAAATCTATCCATATGAAGGAAGGCTGGAGATCCAGGGAAAATGTTCGGTTTCAGAGATCAAGCGTCAAAGTCAGATACAGGAGCAGAAAGAAGAACCGGAAAATCAGGGGATCGTACTGATAAAAGAATCGGAAGATACGGCAACAGTCCCAAAATTTCTGGAGGCAAAAGAAGAAAAGAGCGGGGCGGTAAAAGGAACTGCCATGCATCATGTGATGCAGCGGCTTGATTTTACGGCAGCGGATACGGTCCGACAGGTGGAAGCACAGCTTTTGGAACTTCAAAAGAAAAAGCAGATAAGCGAAGAAGAGATATCGCTTTTGAACATTCCGGCGATCGTGCACTTTTTCCGAACCGATATCGGGAAACGGGCGGCAGATGCGGCCAGAAGAGGTCAGCTTTATCGCGAAAAACAGTTTGTGATCGGTGTGCCGGCATCGGATATCCGGCCGCAGTGGGATAAAGAAGAAATGGTTTTGGTACAGGGAATCATTGATGCATGGTTTTATGAAGGAGAGCAGATCGTTCTGCTGGACTATAAGACGGACCGGGTTTTAAAAGGACAGGAACAGAAGTTAAAAGAACGCTATCAGGCACAGCTTGATTACTATGCAAAGGCACTGAAACAGACGACCGGGCATGAAGTAAAGGAAAAAATCATTTATGCGTTTTCTTTGCAGGAGGGCATCGCTCTTTAAACCTTGCATTTTGCTGCCGGTCGATATATACTGGAAAAGATATGGATGCAAAGATCAGGGTGTGGACTTTGTTCTTGTTCTGTGTAAAGATCAAAGCATCCAAAAAACGTAGTGCGGCGGATCATAAGAATCCGCTTTACAGAAAAAGTAAGGAAGGTAATATGGCAGAATTTATAAAAAAATTGTACCGTAATCAGGGCATCCGCTATATTTTCTTTGGCGGGTGTACAACATTTGTAAATCTTGGAAGTTATGCCCTGCTGCGAACTGCACTTGGGGTTGATATGACGCTTGCAAATGTGCTGGCGATCTTTCTCTCTATCCTGTTTGCATACGCAGTCAACAAACAGTTTGTTTTTGAAAGCCGCACGCATGGAGTGCGGGAACTGGCCGTGGAAATGGGCAGTTTTATCGGAATGCGTCTCTCCACGATGTTTATCGAAGTGTTCGGCGTTGTTTTTCTGAGCTGTCTGTTTGGCATTCCGGAAGTGGGTTCCAAGCTGGCACTTCAGGTGGTTGTGCTGGTGCTGAACTATATTTTCAGCAAAGTGTTTGTATTCTCGGAAAAAGAGAAGGCACCGGTAAATCCGGTAAAACGCAACTGCTGCATCCTCGGCTTTGCCATTCCGGCACTGACGATCGCACTGGCGTTCGCAGTCAATCAGGTATTTCCGTTTGGAGATCATGGTGTGCTGATCATCGATTCACTCCACCAGTATCTTCCGTTTTTTACGGAATTCCATGAAAAACTGGAACAGGGAAGTTCCCTTCGCTATTCTTTTGGAGGAGGACTGGGCTTTAATTTCTGGGCAACGTATGCCTATTATCTGGCGAGCCCGCTGAATTTCCTGATTGTGCTTTTCCCGAAGAGAAATATGATGGATGCGATGGCACTTCTGATCGTGCTCAAGATCGGACTTTGCGGTCTTACCTCTGCATGGTATTTCAGTACGAAGAGCAAAGGCCAGACTTACATGCCGCTTGTGTTCTCGCTGATGTTCTCTCTTGGCAGCTTTATCATCGGATACTATTTCAACCTGATGTGGCTGGACAGCATTGCCATGCTGCCGCTTGTGATGATGGGGATCGAGCGGATTTTAAAAGGAGAGAGGGGCAGTCTGTTCTGCATTTCCCTGTTTTATGCATTATACTGCAACTATTACATCGGCTTTATGCTCTGCCTGTTTTCCTGCCTTTATTTTGTGGTTCTGTGGATCAGTGCAAGAGAGATCAAGATCAAAAACATCATTACTTCAGCAGTCAATTTCGGCTGGCATGCCCTGCTTGCAGGAGGTATGGCTGCCGTGGTACTGCTGCCGGCCTATGTCGCACTTGGCGTTACGGAGTCTGCGGAGAACAGTTTTCCAAGCCCGATCAAGCTGTTTGTCAATAATTTATCGCAGCTGACGAGCCAGTTTGCGTTCTGCGAACCGATCAACATTGCGGACGACCAGATCGGTGTCAATGCATTCTGCGGAACGGTGACGCTGATCCTGGCTGTTCTGTATCTGCTGGATAAAAATATCAAGCTGCGTGAACGGATCGCAAAGACGGCACTGCTTGTGCTGCTCTATGCAAGCTTTGATGTCAATGTGCTCAACTATATCTGGCATGGTTTCCATGTACAGAACGGACTGCCGAACCGTTTTGCATTTATCTATATTTTCCTGATGCTCACGATGGCGTTTGATGCCTGGAGGCATATGCATAAGTTTAAGGTATGGCAGGTTCTTCTGGCGATGGCAGCACCGCTTGCGTTTGCCATCTATTCTGCAGTGACCGGACTTGGCGAACGGGAACTGTATACGTATGGCATCACCATCGGACTTCTGATCCTCTATGGTATGGCGATGCTGATCTATCGCCTTGGGAAAATGCACCGGGAGGTCTTCCGCTCTCTTTTCTTTTTCCTGGCAACGGTGGAAATGGTAAGTTATGCGATCTTTGGTGTATTCTGCAACGGAACTGTGGGACGAAGTACCTATCTGGATGAGCAGATCGCCTATGAAAAAACAACCGAACGACAGGAAGGCAGACAGGGAAATCAGGATAATTTCTATCGAAGCGAGATTGACAGCAACCGTATGCGTGACGAGAATATGTTTCTCGGAGCGGACGGCGTGGTTCTGTTTTCCTCTACAATGCCGGCAGCTACGGTTGATATGTGCAAAGGCCTCGGTATTGAGGCGAGAACGAATAAAAACGGTTACAATGGATTTACCAAACTGGTCAATGATATTTTCGGCGTAAAATATGTGCTCTCGAGCCGCGGAACCGATCAGCTCTATCAGATGGAGAAAGTCGATCAGGAAGGTGATATGAATCTGTATAAGAACAGCGGGGCATTGAGTCTTGGATTTATGGTAAAAGATGACATTATTGACTGGACGACAGACAGCACCGATCATTTTGAGGTACAGAATGATTTCGTGACGATGGCAACCGGTATGGATGAAGATCTTTTTGAACTGGAAGAGACGATCGACATGGAAGACGGCGGCACTTATACAATCGTGCTTCCGGCGGGCAAACAGGTTTATCTGGATGTGACCTCATCTGTGTCCAGCATTGAGATCACGACACCGGATTATACAAGAACATATGACACTTATAACGATCATCTGTATGACCTCGGATGTTTTGATGCGATCGACAATGCGACAGTCACCTGCACCTTTAAGGAAAACCAGAGCGGACCGGTGACAGCGGAAGTGTGGACCTGCGATCAGGAACTCTATCAGCAGGTACATGATGAGCTGGCCAAATCTCAGTTACAGCTCACAAAATTTGAGGACGGAAAGTTTGAAGGAACGGTGGAAGCGGCCGAAGACGGCGTTCTGATGCTTTCGCTTCCATATGATGAAGGATGGAGCGTTAAGATCGATGGCGAAGACGATGATTATTATATGATCGGAGATGCACTGACCGGTGTTGATGTGACAGAAGGAACACACACGATCACGTTTGAATATACGCCGGAAGGACTCTGGAAGGGTACCTGGATCAGCCTGATCTGTGTGGCACTTTACCTGCTGACCAGTGCGATCTGGATCAGAAAAGGTAAAAAGCCGGAACTTTCATCTGCGGGTGATGCGTTTGAAGAATATGACTTTGAAAACGGACAGGCAGAAAAAGATGCGGATGAGAAAGATGAAACAGCAGAAGAAACCGTATCTGCGGATCAGGCGGACGCAGATACAGGAGATATACAAGAAGGAGATGGAGAGGATCATGGAATTTGAGTTCTCGAAGAAAGCAGACAGCTTTCAGGCAGGAATTTTTGCAATATTAAATGAAAAGAAAGAAGAGATGGTGAAGGCGGGAAAGAAAGTTTATAATCTTTCCGTCGGCACACCGGATTTCAAGCCGGCACCTCATATCATGGAAGCTGTTTCAGAGGCGGCAAAAAATCCGGAAAATTATAAATATGCACTGACAGACCGCCCGTTTCTTCTGGAGGCAGTGCAGAATTTTTACAAGAGAAGATTTGGTGTATCCATTGAGCCGGAAGAGATCATGACGATCAACGGTTCACAGGAAGGTATGGCTCATATTGCCTGGGCACTCTGCAATCCGGGCGATGTGGTCTTAACTCCGAATCCGGGGTATCCGATCTTCAGCATCGGTCCGTCTCTGTGCGGTGCGGATGTGCGTACTTATCCTTTGTACCGTGAAAACGGATTTCTGCCGAAGCTTTCCGATATTCCGGAAGAGACGGCAAAAGCAGCAAAATACATGCTGGTTTCTTATCCGTTAAATCCGGTCTGTGCAACGGCGAATGATGCCTTTTATGAAGAGCTGATTGCATTTGCGAAAAAATATAATATCATTATTTTACATGATAATGCATATTCTGATATTATCTACGGAGGAAGAGAAGGAAAATCTTTCTTAAGCTACGAAGGGGCAAAAGAAGTCGGTGTGGAGTTTTATTCTCTGTCCAAGTCTTACAACCTTACCGGTGCAAGAATTTCTTTTGTGATTGGAAATCAGAAGATTGTAGATAAATTCCGTTCTGTGAGAACGCAGTTTGACTATGGTGTTTTTCTGCCGATCCAGTACGGTGCGGCAGCAGCACTGAACGGTCCGCAGGACGCAGTGCTTGCACAGTGCGAAGAATATGAGAGAAGAAATCAGGCATTCTGCGGCGGACTTCGCAGCATCGGCTGGGATGTTCCGGACAGCGAAGGTACGATGTTTGTATGGGCACCGGTGCCAAAAGGACATGGTACATCGGAAGAATTCTGTATGGAACTGATGGAAAAAACAGGACTGATCGGTGTGCCGGGCAGCAGTTTCGGAAGTCTCGGAGAGGGATTTATGCGATTTGCCCTGGTAGAACCGGTTCCGGTGATGCAGGAAATTGTAAAAGCAATCGCAGAGAGCGGATTGTTGGAAAGAAAAGGAGAATGATGTGAAACCAGGTTTTTTTAAGCAACTTTGTGAAATTGCGGGAAAAGAAAATGTCAGAACAGACGAACCGATGAAACAGCACACAACGTTTCGCATCGGCGGTGCGGCGGATTATTTTGTTTCCCCACAGACAACAGATCAGATAAAAAATATTATAGACTTATGTAAAAGCGAGGCAATGCCATGGTATGTGATCGGAAACGGAAGCAATCTTCTGGTCAGTGACCGTGGATTCCGTGGAGTGATCATTCAGCTTTTTAAAAATTTTTCAGATCTTCGCGTGGAGGGAGACAGGCTGTACGTGCAGGCTGGCACACTGCTTTCCAGAACAGCGAAAAAGGCACTGGAAGCATCCCTGACAGGGTTTGAATTTGCAGCCGGGATTCCGGGAACCATTGGCGGAGCCATGGTGATGAATGCCGGAGCCTACGGTGGAGAAATGAAAGATGTGACAGAAGAAGTCACGGTTCTGACAGAAAAAGGCGAAATAAAAACCTTAAAAAGAGAAGAACTGAAGATGGGATACCGGACAAGCATCATTGCAGAAAAAGGCTATCTTGTGCTGGAAGCTGTTCTGCAGCTGACAGACGGAGATCTAAAAGAAATCCGTGCCGTGATGGAAGATCTGAAGAAAAAGCGGATTTCCAAACAGCCGCTGGAATATCCGAGTGCCGGAAGTACGTTCAAACGTCCGAAAGGATACTTTGCCGGAAAGCTGATCATGGATGCCGGACTTCGCGGATTTCAGGTCGGCGGTGCACAGGTATCGGAAAAACACTGCGGTTTTGTGATCAATACAGGCGATGCAACGGCAGAAGATGTCACCGAACTGATCCGTCAGGTGGCGGAAAGAGTAAAAGCACAAAGTGGTGTGACACTGGAGCCGGAAGTGAAATTACTGGGAGAGTTTTAAATGAGATTTGTGATTGTGACCGGTATGTCAGGAGCCGGAAAAAGTACAGCATTAAACAGACTGGAAGATATGGGATATTTCTGCGTGGACAACCTGCCGATCTCGCTGATTTCCAAATTTGCGGAGATGGCGTACACACCGGGAAGTGAGATCCAGAGGGTGGCACTTGGCGTGGACGTAAGAAGCGGCGAGGCACTTGGAAAACTGGAAGATGTGCTGGAAGGCATGGCGGCAGCCAGTCAGAAATACGAGATCCTGTTTCTGGATGCAGCTGATGAAGTGCTGGTGAAGCGTTATAAAGAAACGAGAAGGACCCATCCGCTGGCACGCGGCGGCCGCGTGGACCGCGGGATCGCACAGGAGCGTGAGAAACTTGCGTTTCTGAAGCGTCATGCAGACTATATCATCGATACCAGCAAACTGCTCACAAGAGAGCTTAATATGGAGCTGGAAAAGATTTTTGTGGAAGGCAGAGAGTTTAAAAGCTTGGTTGTGACGGTACTCTCTTTTGGATTCAAGTACGGAATTCCGGCGGATGCCGATCTGGTATTTGATGTGCGTTTTCTGCCGAATCCGTATTATATCGATGAACTGAAAAAACAGACCGGAAATGACAAACCGGTGCAGGATTACGTGATGGGATTTGATGTTTCCCATGTATTTTTAAATAAACTGACGGATATGGTGCAGTTTCTGCTGCCGAACTATGTGCAGGAAGGAAAAAATCAGCTGATCATCGGCATCGGCTGTACAGGCGGCAAACACCGTTCTGTGACACTGGCAAATAAGCTGTTCGAAAGCCTGAGTCTCCAGAATGATTACGGCATTCGCATCGAACACAGAGATATCGGGAAATAACGGAGGATGCCATGTCATTTTCAAGTGGAGTGAAGGACGAATTATCCAGACACCAGACGTTGGCACGCCATTGCCAGATTGCCGAGATCGCGGCGATCATCAGCATGTGCGGCGGTGTTTCCATATCCGAAAAAGATCATTACAGTTTAAAAATCCAGACAGAAAACGTATATGTTGCAAGAAAGTACTTTACATTATTGAAAAAAGCATTTAATATAGAAATTGAAGTTTCAATCAGGCAGGGTACATTTTCAAAAGGAAGCCGTACATATACGGTGGCGGTGTTGAACCATGAAGATGCGATACGTATTCTGAAGGCGGCCAGGCTGTTCAATGCGGATATGGAAATTGAGGAGCAGTTTTCTATCTCGGACAATCTGGTGATTCAAAAAACATGCTGCCGACGGGCTTTTATACGAGGTGCTTTCCTGGCGGCGGGTTCCATCAGTGATCCGCAGAAATTTTATCATTTTGAAATCGTATGTGCGACGGTTCACAAAGCAGTTCAGCTTCAGGAGATCATGAATGATTTTGGCGTGGACGCGAAGATCGTACAGCGAAAAAAGCATTTTGTAGTGTATCTCAAAGAAGGATCCCAGATTGTAGATATGTTAAACGTGATGGGAGCTCATGTTTCTTTAATGGAGCTTGAGAATGTACGCATCTTGAAGGAGATGCGTAACTCAGTCAACCGCAAGGTCAACTGTGAGACAGCCAATATTCATAAGACAGTAAGTGCGGCAGTCAGACAGATCGAAGATATCCGCTATATTCAGCAGAAGATCGGTTTTGAGCAGCTGTCCGAGGGACTTGCAGAGATTGCAAGGCTGCGTCTGGAGCAGCCGGAGGCAACGCTCAAAGAGCTGGGGATGATGCTTTCAACCCCGGTCGGAAAGTCCGGCGTAAATCACAGACTGAGAAAATTAAGCGATATTGCGGAAACGCTAAGAGATAATGAGGAGGAAAATTATTATGATTAAGAAACCGATTACCATTCAGATTCCAAGTGGGCTGGAAGCAAGACCGGTAGCACTGCTTGTTCAGGTTGCCAGCCAGTTTGAAAGTGATATCTATGTAGAGAGCGAACAGAGACGCGTCAATGCAAAGAGTATCATGGGTATGATGACATTAGGACTGACATCAGGGGAAGACATCATGGTGTCTGCCAGTGGTGAAGATGAGCAGGAAGCAATTGCAAACATCGAGAAATACTTAAGCGGCAAGGCAAATTAAATACAAACTGCAAAAGAAAATGTGCAGCCCCGATTTTTTCGGGGCTGTTTTTATACAGGGAGGTAGCAGTGCTATGATCGATATTATGCTGGTAGACGATGAAGTACTGGCACTGGAATATCTGAAAAACATGGTGGATTGGGAAAGAAACGGCTATCATGTGGTGGGATGTGCGACGAGTGGGAAAAAGGCTCTGGAACTTTTTGACAGGACGCATCCGCAGATCGTGATCTCGGATATCCGCATGCCGGGAACGGATGGTCTGGAGCTGACAAGACAGATCAAAGAAAAAGACAAAGAAACCGTTGTGATCCTGCTTTCGGCGTACCGTGATTTTGATTATGCTCAGAAGGGAATCCGCTACGGCGTATCCAATTATCTTCTGAAACACGAGCTTTCTTCGGAACTGATTCTAAAAGAGTTGGAAGAAGTGAAAGAAAAGCTGGAGAGAGCAGGCAATAAGAAAAAAATATATCAGAAATATTATATGAATCAGCTGATCTACCATCGGGTGACGGCAGAAGAACTGGATAAGAGCATCCTGGGCAACCGCTTCTTTCTTCTGCTTCTCCACAAACGTAATCCAGTCATTCAGGGTGAGTTTGCCGAGACAAGGTGGACCGAAGAAGAGCAGGAGGCTGTGCGGAACATTCTGGAAGAGAGCCTGGAAAATATTGTGTTTTATGCGGCAGATGTGCAGATCACGGAGAACAACTGGATTTTACTTTACCGCATTGAAAATACAGCGAGCAAATACATGGTGAACAGTCTGATCCTGCGAAAATGCCATCAGATCGCAGATCAGCTGGAGCTGTGTTTGCAGATGCATTTTAACATGGTCTACAGCTACGAAATCACACCGGAGGAGATCAGTGAGACTTTCCGCACCATATCACGCCAGATCCGTTATTCCGTGTTCTGGGAAGATGAGGCGATCTGTGCAATGGAAAAAATGCCGGAAAAAGAAAAGAAAGCAATCTGGGGTGAACAGATCCGCATACTGCGGGAAGCGATCTATGGTTCAGAAGAGGAGCTGGAAAAGCAGATCGAGGTAATTTTTTCGGGAATCCGGGAAAAGGAAGATCTGGAAGACTGCAAAATGCTCCTGCCTTCGTTGAGCAATCTGCTCGGGGAACTGTGCGAGAGTGAAAACTGCAAAGAGATCGATCTGAAAGAACCGCTTTATACGATCCGTGAGATTGAACAGTATTATTGCAGGAATTTTTCGTACATACAGCAGAAATATGCAAGAAAAGCCTGGCTTGGTTATTCCAGAACGGTGCTGGATATGATCGATTATATCGAAAAAAATTATCCGCAGGAGTTAAGCCTGGAGCTGCTCGGTGAGAAATTTCATATGAACGGGGTATATCTCGGACAGATCTTTAAAAAAGAAACCGGACAGACCTTTCTGAAATATCTGACCAATGTAAGAATTTCCGAGGCAAAGCGTCTGCTGCGGGAGGAGAACAGTACGGTCGCAGAAACAGCCCAGATGGTCGGCTACCGCACAAGCCAGTATTTCAGCCAGATCTTTATGCGGAACGTAGGGATGAAACCGCAGGAATATAAAAAACAGAGGAAAGAATGAAAACAGAGCGAAAGAAAAGGGACAAAAAACATTTAAAAGGGCGGATCCTGCGGAGTATTTCTCTGATTTTGATATGTTCCATGATTTTGAGTACGCTGATCGGCTATTTATATTTTAATCAGGTGGTGCGAAAACAGAGGCTTGAAGAAGAAAAAAACCGTCTGATGCAGGTTGGCAGCCAGATTGCATTTCAAGCGGAGGATAACCGCCGGTTTGCACAGAGTATTCTGGTGGATGAACAGCTGCAGTATCTTCTGGAAGAGAACGTCAAAGGCAATGAATTCCGCAGGCAGAGCCAGTATGATAAGGTGACAAAACGGCTGGTGTTTTATAATAATCTGCGTACCTATCTGGAAGGGTCTGTTCTTCAGATGGCAGACGGAAATTTTTTCGGAAGCCGTTACAGCTCCAGGGACAGTGCCTATCTGAAGCAAAAATTAAAGCAGAAGGAACTGGAAGAATACACTGCAAAGAAGGAATGGATCTATTCAGATCCCTATTATGACAGTGACTCCGGAAATGATACAAGAAAGATCTGTTATGCAATCCCGATGTATGACAAACGCCGTTACGGCCATCTGAAAGCGACGCTCTATCTGGAGATGAGCCTGGACTACTTTCTGACGCAGGTGAAGACTTATGCAAAAACACAGGACTTTGCTGCCCTGATCGGAAATGATTCAGAAATTCTGTACCAGAAGGATAAAAAGAATGTGCTGCGAGATGCCATAAAAGAAAGAGGGCTGGATCAAGAAAATATTTATCATACTTCCGGCGGTTATCTGATCTGCATACCGGTAGAGGGGACAGGATGGAAGCTCTGTACGTTCCTTACCAATGCAGATCTTCTGGAAAACAGCAGTTTTGTGCTGAAGTTTTTTATGCTCTCCTTTTTACTTTGCGTAGGACTGGTGCTGCTCGTTGTTTCCAGAATCCTGGAGAATATGGTGCGTCCGGTGACGGAACTGTCAAAGCAGATGGAACGCACGGAGTATGGCAAACAGCAGCCGATCCACATTGTCCATACCGGCGATGAGATCGAGATTTTATATCAATGTTTCCAGGATATGATGACGGAGCTGTACAAAGGAAAACAGGAACGTATTGCCTATGAAAAGCAAAAACGTGACATGGAATATGACATTACGCTCTCACAGATCAATCCACATTATCTCTATAATGTATTAAATACAGTAGTATATTTATCGGCGGCCGGGAAAAATCAGGATGTAGTGAAGATTGTACACTCCCTGATCTATACACTGCATGAGACTTTAAAAGTCGGGGATGGAAATGTGGAAACCACCATTGAAAAAGAACTGGAACTGACGAAATGCTATCTGGATATTCAAAGATACCGCTATCCGGATGTATTTCAGGTGGAAGTAAAATGCGAAGAGGGATTAAAGGACTGCCTGGTGCCGAAAACCATGATCAAGCCGCTTGTGGAAAATGCGATCCTGCACGGGATCCTGCCGACGGAAGCATCCGGAAAGATCTGGATCATCATTCAGAAGCAGGGAGAAAAACTCTGTATTATGGTAAAAGATGAAGGGATTGGTGTCAGCAAAGAACAGCTGAAGCGGTTTAAGCAGGGAGAGACCATGGCAGAAAACAAGGCACGAAAACACATCGGTGTGGAGAATGTCCGTGACCGTATCCACTACCTGTACGGAGAGGGATTTGGAATGGAGATAGAAAGCACACAAGGAAAAGGAACGACAGTCATTCTGACACTTCCGGTAAAAAGGGCGGAGGAAAAAGATTGAAAATGAGAAAAATCGGAAGGATTCTGACGGTGATGTTTCTGAGCGGAGGTCTGATGACCGGATGTCAGAAAAAGCAAACCGTGGTTTTACCGGAAAAAGAGCAAAAAGAAGAGGCAACAAAAACCGAGAGCAAAAACAAAGCAACACAGGAAATTTCTTTTGACGAAGAACTTCCGAAAGATTATGAAGGGACACTGACCATGTGGGGGTGGGATACCGACTATTATCAGACGGTCACACAGGCGTTTCAGAAGATCTATCCAAATGTTAGGTTTGAGTATACTTCCGTTGAAAACAAAGATATGCCAAAAAAATATGAAACAGCACTGATCGTCGGCGGAGAACTTCCAGACATTGCCTGGTCTGTCATCGACTCCAGAGGTGAAGTGTTTGAATTTGATATGTGGGAGCCACTGGAGCAGGAACCATACAATTTCCGTCTTTCGGAAGTTTATGAATATCTGCACCCGCATATGATCAACAGCAAAGGAAATGTCTGTGGGATTGAACAGTCGCTTTCACCGGCAGGGCTGGCGTATCGCAGAGATCTTGCAAAAAAATATCTTGGAACAGACGATCCGAAAGAGTTGGAAAAGATGATGCCGACCTGGGAAGCCTTTATCCAGAAAGGGAAAGAAGTTTACGAAAAAAGCAACGGCGAGGTCTATATGTGGTTTTCACTTGAGGATATCCGGCAGTTTACGCAGGAACAGTCCGATATGGTCTGGGTAAATGATGGAAAGATCAATGTGGAAAATGTTTTCGGCCGTTCCCTGTCGCTGGTTACCCGTTTCCGTGATGAGCATATTTCAGATAATCTGATCACCTGGACACCGGCATGGAATGAGGCACTTCGGGAAGACCGGCACATTTTTACCGCCTGTGCAACCTGGTCCGTCAAATTCAGCATTGAATCAAGCGATCCGCAGCAGAAAAATCTCGGACGCTGGGGGCTGATGAGTGCACCGGAGGGAAATGCCAACTGGGGTGGGACAAGTATGGGGATCACAAAAACCTGCAAAGATAAACGTCTGGCGTGGGAATTTCTGAAATTTGCGACACTTTCGACCGAAGGGGCAAGGACACTCAACTCCATGGGACTTATGACTACGGCAAAAAAGCCATACGAAGAAGATCCGTCCCTGAAAAGCTATAAAAGCCGCTGGTTCGGAAATCAGGATCTGGGCATCTATTATATGGATCATATCATACCAAGCATTAAAACACGTACACTTACTTCGCAGGATGGTGTGATCCATGAATGTTTGTGCATGATTTTAAATGCCCTGAACAGAGATGGAAATCTTTCTTCGGAAGAAGCGGAAGAACTGTTAAGAGAAGAACTGCAAAAAGAGCTGAAAGATATTACCGTATATTAAAAAATGCAGAAAGCTGATCAAAATCGCGTGCCAAGTCTCACGTGCGTTCGACTTGAATTTCCATCTTATCATAAAACAAAAGCGGAATGCCTTTCCGAAGCATTCCGCAAATGTTAAAATAAGAGGGAGTTATGAAAAAGAAAAATTGTCTAAAGTGTTTCTTGCTTTGACAGTTATTAAAATAAAATGAAAATATGAAATCCATGTGTTGTGATTGTGAAGAAATCGTGAATAGATTTTGAACGTTTATGAAAGAATTGGACGAAATGCAGAAAAAACGGTGACCGAATTGGACGGATTGACTGTTTAAGAACGAAAGTGAAAGAAAAATGATGATGAGTTTGAAGCATTATGCATAAAAAAGATAGAAAAAGAACGAAAAAGACGGAAAAAGAAAGGAGAGTGTGACGGTGAATTATAAGATATTAGTTCAATATGATGGAACACGCTACGAAGGATGGCAGAGACAGGAGCGTACCGAATCCACCATTCAGGGAAAAATCGAAGCGGTTCTGTCCAAAATGTGCGGGGAAGAAGTGCAGATCCAGGGAGCCGGACGCACGGATGCGGGGGTGCATGCAAAAGAGCAGGTGGCAAATGTACATCTGAAGGAACAGGTCGATCCACAGGAAGTGAAACAGTATCTGAACCGTTATCTGCCGGAAGATATTGCCGTATCCGAAGTGACAGAAGTTCCGGAGCGTTTTCACAGCAGACTGAATGCCACCGGGAAGATTTATGTTTACCGGATCGCCACCGGAGAAGTCAAAAAGGTATTTGAGAGGCGTTATATCTATGATTTCGGAGAAAAGCCGGATATGGAGCTTATGTGCCGGGCGGCAGAGATCCTTACCGGGACACATGATTTTAAGAGCTTCTGTGCCAACAGGCGGATGAAAAAATCAACGGTGCGGACGATCTACAGCATTGATCTGAAAGAAAAAGAAGGGGAAATCGTGATCACATACACCGGAAATGGGTTTCTGCATCATATGATCCGGATTCTTACCGGAACACTTCTGGAAGTTGGAATGAAAAAGAGAACTCTTTCCTCCGTGGCAGAACTGCTGGAAGTCAAAGACCGCGAAAAGGCAGGATTTACGGCACCGGCAAAGGGACTTACCCTTGAGAAGGTCTTATATTCTCCTTTACAAAAAGAAAGCGAAACATTATAATAAAAAACAGGGTTTCCGGCAGGATACCGGAAAATAAACAGTTTAGAGGAAAGGAAAACCATATGAAAAAAATATTGGATCTGATTTCAGAAGAGGTTGTCAAAGCGTTTGAAGAAGCCGGCTACAGTGCCAATTTTGCAAAAGTGACGCTTTCCAACCGTCCTGATTTATGTGAATATCAGTGTAATGGTGCACTGGCAGCAGCAAAAACCTACAAAAAAGCTCCGATCATGATCGCAAATGATGTTGTGGCAAAACTGAAGGAAAACGGTATTTTCCAGGAAGTACAGGCAGTCAGTCCGGGCTTTATCAATCTGAAGCTTTCCGGAGATTATCTGGCAGAGTATTTAAAACAGATGCAGGCAGATGAAAATCTTTCCGTAGAAAAAGCAGAGCATCCAAAGAAGATCATCCTGGACTACGGCGGACCAAACGTGGCAAAACCGCTGCATGTCGGACATCTGCGTTCTGCGATCATCGGTGAGAGCATCAAACGTCTCGGACGTTTTATGGGTCATGAGATGATCGGGGATGTACATCTTGGAGACTGGGGTCTGCAGATGGGACTGATCATCACAGAGCTGCGTGAGAGAAAACCCGATCTGGTTTATTTTGATGAGAGTTATACCGGAGAATATCCGGAAGAGCCGCCATTTACGATCAGCGAGCTGGAAGAAATCTACCCGACTGCAAGCGGAAAATCCAAAGAAGATGAAGCCTACAAAGAAGCTGCCATGCAGGCAACCTATCAGCTTCAGCACGGTCACAGAGGTTATCAGGGTATCTTAAAACACATCCTGAATGTATCCGTAACAGACTTGAAGAAGAATTACGAACGTCTGGATGTATCTTTTGATCTCTGGAAAGGCGAGTCCGATGCACAGCCGTACATCCCGGATATGGTAAAATACCTCAAAGATAACGGTTATGCCTATATCGATGACGGAGCACTTGTAGTAGATGTCAAAGAAGAGTCTGACACCAAGGAAATCCCGCCGTGCATGATCCTGAAATCTGACGGGGCTTCCCTCTATAATACGACAGACCTTGCGACGATCATCGAGCGAATGAAACTGTATCATCCGGATGAGATCCTCTACGTGGTAGATAAACGTCAGGAACTGCACTTTATCCAGTGTTTCCGCTGTGCAAAGAAGGCAAAACTGGTAGAGGATGATACCAGACTTACCTTCCTTGGCTTCGGCACGATGAACGGCAAAGACGGAAAGCCGTTCAAGACACGTGACGGCGGCGTTATGCGTCTGGAAAACCTGATCAAAGAGATCAACGAAGAAATGTATCGCAAGATCATGGAAAACCACGAGACCGATCCGGAAGAAGCAAGAAAGACTGCACAGATCGTCGGACTTTCCGCAATCAAATACGGAGACCTTTCCAACCAGGCATCCAAAGACTATGTCTTTGACGTAGACCGCTTCACTTCCTTTGAAGGAAATACCGGTCCATACATTCTGTATACGATCGTGCGTATCAAATCCATCCTGGCACGTTATCAGGCAGAAGGCGGTTCTCTGGAAGGAATCACCATCCAGACACCAAACAGTGAGAGCGAGAAAGCTCTGATGCTGGCATTGTCCAAATTCAATGCAGTTATGGAAAATGCTTTTGAAGAACTGGCACCGCATAAAATCTGTGCTTATATTTATGAGCTGGCAAATGACTTCAATCATTTCTATCATGAAGTCAAGATCTTAAGCGAAGAGAACGAAGAAAAGAAAAAAGGTTACCTGGCACTTCTGATGCTGACAAGAGATGTGCTTGAGAGCTGCATCCATGTACTTGGATTCACATCACCGGAGAGAATGTAGGAAGTGTAAAACACGGAACTCGCGGAGCCTTTATCTTAGTCGGAGATAAGATAAAAATCAGACACTGTGGCGAAAAGCGTCATGGTGTCTCTTTTTTTGCATTTTTCTGCGTTCGAAAGATCGGCAAAAAAACAAAAAAGAAGTATGCAGCCCTTTTTGGAAACATAGGATGTAAAACAGGACAGGCATAGAAAGAAAACATGCCGGGAAAGGAAACATGCTATGATTTTGAAAGAAAGGATCTTGTATTCAAAACGAAGAACAAGGCGGTATCATCGAAAAGAACCGGAAGCAGATAAGAAGAAAAAAATGTATAGATTTTTGGCTCCATTGTGGGGAGTGTTATCCGCAGGCATTTTGCTTTTCGGATACGTGGCAGGAGCCAGGAGCCGTCATATCACAATGAACGGGCCGGTACATATTTTACTGGAAGAAGAGGAAGAACAGACGGAGAATATCGAAGTAAAGCCGGGAGAGCAAATAGAAAAATCTGCCTGGATCACTGTTGAAAAAAGTGAAGAGAAGGTGCAGGTGCGGGTCAAAGTACTGGCAGACGGGATCATGGCACCGCAGCAGAGAGATCTGTTAGAAAACATTCAGATGGATGAAAACTGGTTCTATTGCGAAAAAGATGGCTATTTTTACTGTGCAGAAAAACTTTGTGAAGGAAAAAAAGTACATTTTCAGGCAAAAATCACAGTCCCCCCAAAATGGAAAGAATGGACAGAAGATCTGCAGTTTCGACTGGAGCTGGCAGCTGACGGAGTATAATTTGCATACATAAAAACTTATTGTTGACATTATATCACTTTTGCATTATAATAGCAACATATCAAAGAAAAATCTGTTTTTCAATGCCGTTCGGCAGGAAAATCCAATGAGAAAAGAAAATAAGGAACCTGTGCGAAGCGGCTTGAAAAAACTGCTTGGGTTTGTGTATACTGAATTCGGACAGACTGCTTCGTACAAACAAAAGAAAGGGGCAGTCTTATGCAAAAACAAAAGAATCAAAAGCAGATTGTATACGCAGATGTAGTTATTCATGATATGCCGCTCAGGAGTCTTCTGTATATTGGCAGGACATATGAGCAACTTGTACCGGTAAGAGAACGTTACAGAAAAGAAATGGTAAAACTTCCAATGCCGGAGTTTTACACTTTTTATAATGGAACAGAAAAGTTAAAACAACAAGATGCGAAAACTTTAAAAAAATGGCTCAGATTTGCAGTCATGGCAGATAATATCGGACAATTTGAGAATACCATATCAGAGTAATATGACGGCGAAAGAACAAAATCAGGAGCAGGTGCAGTGCAAAAAGCAAATGGAACATCTGTTGAATCACCATGGTTATTTTCTGATCCGCAGGATAGGACAGGGGAGGACAGGAGCAGTATGGCTTGTGTTTCACCAGGCAACCGGTGCTTTGCGGGCGGCAAAAGCCATCGATGCAGCTTCACAGAAAGTAGCTCTTCTACGGGCATGGGCAAGTATGGAGCATTCCGGACTTGTGAAAATTTATGATCTTTTACAGGAGCAGGAGATGTGCTGTTTTATTATGGAGTATCTTGAAGGAGAGAGCCTAAAAGAGCATATCCTTACGACAGGAGAAAAGAAAAAAAGAATTTCCGGGAGAAAAGCAGCGAAATGGGGGATAGAGCTGTGCGATGCACTGTACTGCCTTCATATGTCACAGCCGGCGATTCTTTATCAGGATTTAAAACCTTCCAATGTGGTTCTGACAAAAGAGGGAAGATTAAAACTCATTGATCCGGATGGGGCGGGTTTCCAGAACGACGATTTTTGCATTATGGGTACCAGAGGATTTATGGCACCGGAACAAGAGCAGCAGAGGAGTCTTGATGCGAGAACGGATATCTACGCTCTTGGCAGGACATTGCAGTGGATTTTAGAAAAAAAGCAGCGGAAAAGAAAAAAGAGTTATTCTCCGCTTGGACGGATTCTGGAAAAGTGCACAAGACAGGATCCGGATGAACGGTTTCAAAATGTTGCAGAAGTGAAAAAAGCATTCAGAGATTATCTGCACATTACAAGAAGGATGAGCCTGTTTTCAGCTCTGATGATCATTACCGTATCCGTACTTGGAAGCATCGAAATTTCCATTCAGGATGAGCAGAAACGAGAACAGTTATATCAAACTTATTTAAGTCAGAAAGACATATCAGATTACAAATCAGCAATATTCTTATTTCCCGGTCGGGAAGAAGGTTATCAGCAATTTTTAGAAAGTATCATGGAAGATGGACAGATGGATCGTCAGGAACACCAGGAACTTATGTCGCTTCTCTTCTATACGGAAAGTGATCTTCAGAAAAACAGGAGAGCTTATCATCGTTTCGCAGGGCAATTATCTGTCATCTATCACTTTTTTTATGCGGAAAATGGCGGAGAACAATATGCAGAAAACTGGATTGAAAAATTTATAAAAACGAAGGATGATACACAAAAAGATGGTGTAGCAAAAGATAAGATGCCGCAGAAAGCGACGATAAATGAAAGAATGGAACAACAGAAAAAAGAAGAGGAAGAAATGCAGCAGATAATGGATTTATACAGAGAATGGTTTCAGAAAAATGAGATTACAGAGGAAGAAGTACAGGAATGGAAACGGGGTGTGAGCAATCGAAAAGAAACAATGGAGTAAGCAAAAGGGCAGAATATGCAAAATGATATTTTTGATGGGAATATGTTATTGTATGATTTGCTTTCATATTTTGAAAGTGAAAGCGGAAACAGGTGCCACAGAAAGAAGGAGAGAAGCAGTTACGAAAACCAGCGAAGAAGATCACGATAGAGAAAAAGTAAAAAACAGGAAAAAAGTGATCGTCTACGAGGCATATCCGAAAAACGGAAAAAAGATCTTTGACGATTCACGTAAAGTAGATCTGGAAGTGCGGGCACAGTGGGAAGGAGGTAAACCGGACGCAGAAGCCGCCGATCTGGTTGTGTGTGGCTATGCTGTTTCAAAAAATGTCGGGATCTGGCGAGTAGATGTGGAGTATGAAATTGCAGGGACCGATGCGGATGCGTACGTGTTGGAGTGCAGAAAGGCAGCTCTGGAGACAAAGGTGGAAATTGTGCCGAAAATTCTTCGAGTGTCGATCAGTGATGCAAACAAAGGGTATTTTTCGGACAACAAAACAGAAAATTTAAGATTTTCGGATGAAAAAAATGCGATTCAGATCAGTGGATTTATGAAAAACGGAGAGGCGAGCAATCAGCCGCCGGGAGGGTTTGTGATGCCGAAAGTCTGGATTGATGAGAACGTTTTACAGAAAGACAGTCCGATATATCAGAATGGACAGTATCTGGTATATCAGGGAGCTTTGACTTTAAAAGAAGAAGTCGCTGGCAAAAATGCCAATTATTGTTATGCTCCGGAAGATAAACGATATACTGCAAAAGGAAATGTTATTCTGAAAGAGACAGATCCAAATCCGGAAAATATAAAAATCAGGGCAAGATATGGAAAATGTGTGTATGATTCAAAAAGAAAGGTTTATCGTATCTCAAAAGGTGCTATTCTGGAAGCACAGCCGACAAAAGGAAGCGGATACAATCAGACAAACGTATCACAGCCTCTTTATGGAGAAGGAAGATGGAGTTTTGTGATGGAGCGTCGCCAAAAAAACGGGGGGCTGCAGGCGAGGTCAAAGAAAACAGAAATTTCATATGAAGTGGATGAGGAAGCACCGAGTGCAGAAGTCAGATTAAACGGAAAGAAACAGAAGCAGCTTTTTACATCGGATTTCTGTGTTTGCAGTGCAGAAAATGTGCAGGATGACACAGAGGGAGAAGTTCAGATTCAGTGGTATCTTGCAAGGGAAAAACTGGATGACGGACAGATCACACAGAAGCAGGGAGAATGGAGAGAAGGAAAGCAGATTGAGATTCAGGAAGAAGGAATCTGGTATCCGTATGTAAAACTGACAGATGCTTTTGGAAATGCCAGATATCTTCCGGTCGGAAAAGTTGTGATCGACCGTACATCACCGGAGATTGTCATACAGGGGATGCCGCAGAATCAGATCTTGCTTTCTGATTATAAAGTAAAGATTTCCCTGGAAGAATTTTATTTAAATCAAAAAAAGAGTTACATAAAGCTGTACAAAAGAACCGGAAGATCCGCAAAAGAAGAACAGCTTTTGGACATGCCTGTAAACTGGAAAAAGGGAACGGCAGAATTGAAAGATAAGAAAAGCAGCGGCAGTAATACAGGGGAGAGCGGCGATGATGTATATCTGAAAGATGGCTGGTATCGGCTGAAAATCTATGCGGAAGATCTTGCAGGGAATCAGGAAGAGCAGGAAATCTGTTTTGCAGTGAACCGCTCCGGTCCGAAGCTTACGACGGATGCTTCCATGCAAAAATTTCTGAAACAGAAAACGGCACAGCGGGGATGGAAGTTAAAATTTCGGGTGTGGGATGTCAACAAAATGCAAAAGGAAGAGCTGCAATGCATATTTGACGGAAAAGCAAGAAATTTGGAAGAAGGAAAAGATTATCAGAAAAAATACAGGCCAACAGCAGAAGGATTCACGGAGTATGATTATGAAGTATCGGAGGCTGTTTTTGAAAAAGAAGGAAGGTACAGTCTGAAGCTTTTTCTGGAGGATGAAGCAGGACATCGGTTGTCGGAAAAAGAAAAAACATTATGCCGGGACTTTGCGATTGACCGGACACCGCCAATCTGTGTGATCGATCCAATAAAAGTAACAGAAAAAGGATTTCAGGTTCAGACCATCTGCGAAGATAACATAGACTTTGCGAAAATTCTGCTCTATAAAAATGGCAGTCTGTACAAAGAAAGTAAAAATCAAAAAAGCAGCTGGGAGATTTCTTTTGACCATGGAGAAAAGTGGCAGCTGAAAATTTTTGATACAGCCGGAAATAAAGAAGTACGCTATCTTCTGAAAGAAGAACTGGAAAAAGAACTCGAACGGAAAAAACTGTTGCCGGAGAAGAAAGGGAAGCACAAGAACAGAATCTTTGAGACACAGAAACAGACAGAAAACGGAACACATGGGGAAAAGCAGAAAAAAGCCGGCTTTTTGCAGAAAGAGACGAATTCTTTATCAAACGAGCCGGAAAGACAGGAACAAGAAAAAGACAGGGATGAGGGACAGATGACAGTTACAGTAGTTTTTATAGTGCTGTCTGGTCTGTCAGGGATGCTGTATTGGATTAAGCATCGACAAAAAGTGCAGATCTAGATTGTTCTGAACGGAAAAATATGCTATGATGGTTCAAAACTTAAGAGGTGATGGGCTTTGGAATATAAAATCATAGATCTTGTTTTTCCGATATTGGTACATTTTCTGGCATTGCAGCTTACTGGAATACTCGGCATTGGAGATGCGGCTTTTCAGACCATGCTGGCGGCCGTCATCACAATGCCATTGTTCTTCTGGCTCTACCGTAAAGATCAGAACCTGTGGAGAAAAGAAAAAAGAAAGATAACCTGGATACAGTGGATCATCGTGATCGCGGCGGCGGCCGGACTGAATATCCTGTTTTCGGCACTGATGTCGTTTCTGGTATCGGATTATGGGATTACCAGTGAATCACAGGATGCCCTGCTCTCAAGCCGGATGCTGTTCCAGATCCTTGGAATGGGTATCGCAGTGCCGGTCACAGAAGAGCTGATTTTCCGTGGACTTGTTTACCGCAAGTTGGAACGCTATGTTTCCGTAAAGAAGGCAGTCCTTTTGGGAGCGGCGATCTTTGCGGTTTATCATGGCAATCTGCTGCAGATCCTGTTTGCTTTTCCGATGGGGATCATCCTGAATCTGCTTTACCATCGATTTGAAGATCTGAGAGTGCCAGTCCTGTTTCATGCGGTCTCCAACCTGATGGCTGTTTTACTGACTGCAATTTAACCAAATCAAGTAAGTCCCCTGTTTCAATTACGAAAAGCAATAAGCAGTGGGTGGGACTTGCTTGTATCAGGAGGAGTGCAATCTCTATCTGACAGTAGTCTTTGGCAGATTACAGAGGTGCACAGAAGAATGTTGCATATATTTTTAAAATTTGCATGAGAAACAAAATAGACACAACTAGCAAAATATAGAAACAAAAGAAAAATAATAAATAAAAAATCAAAAAAATACAGTTTTAAAAGTGAATTCGCAAATAATCTGATAATTCAAAGAAAAATACGTCTTTACAAATGAAAAAAATGGGTGTATAGTCAATGACAAGATTTGAGAAAAAGTTGCATTAGCGAACACAGAAGTTAGCAGGATGCAGCAGGACATGGCAATCTGGTCAGTCCGCTTATCTGAACAGAATATTACAACTTAAGAAAGGAAAGACGTATGAGTACAGCAAAATTGAACGAAGCCGTTCAGACTCCTGGGCTGTATCAGCCGGAATTTGAACACGATAACTGCGGTATAGGAGCAGTCGTAAACATTAAGGGTGTCAAATCCCACGGAACCGTCGAAAATGCATTAAAGATAGTAGAAAATCTAGAACATAGAGCTGGCAAAGATGCCGAAGGAAAAACAGGTGATGGTGTAGGAATCATGCTTCAGATTTCACACAAGTTCTTCTCCAAAACCTGTGAGTCCCTCGGCATCTTTTTAGGTTCTGAGAGGGAATACGGAATCGGTATGTTCTTCTTCCCTCAGGATGAACTGAAAAAGAACCAGGCAAAGAAAATGTTTGAGATCATTGTGGAAAAAGAAGGTCTTAAATTTTTGGGATGGAGGGAAGTTCCGGTTGTTCCGGAAGTTCTCGGACACAAAGCACTGGAATGTATGCCGTGTATCATGCAGGGATTTGTAGCAAAACCAAAACACCTGGCAAAAGGTATAGATTTTGACCGCAGACTTTATGTGGTAAGACGTGTGTTTGAACAGAGCAATGACAATTCCTATGTGGTTTCTCTTTCAAGCAGAACGATCGTATACAAAGGTATGTTCCTCGTAGGACAGCTCCGTACCTTCTTCCGTGATCTGCAGGATGCAGATTATGAATCTGCGATCGCGATCGTACACTCTCGTTTCAGTACCAACACAAATCCGAGCTGGGAGAGAGCACATCCGAACCGCTTTATCGTACACAACGGTGAGATCAACACGATCCGTGGAAATGCCGACAAGATGCTTGCACGCGAAGAGACGATGTTCTCCGAGCATTTCAAAGGAGAGCTGCACAAAGTTCTGCCGGTTGTCAATACTTCCGGTTCTGACTCGGCAATGCTCGACAACACACTGGAATTTATGGTGATGAGTGGTATGGATCTGCCGCTGGCCGTGATGATCACGATCCCGGAACCATGGGCAAACAACAAGACCATGAGCCAGAGCAAAAAAGATTTTTATCAGTATCATGCAACGATGATGGAGCCGTGGGACGGACCGGCATCGATCCTGTTCAGCGACGGAGATGTGGTAGGAGCCGTGCTTGACCGTAACGGTCTGCGTCCTTCCAGATACTATATCACCGATGACGGTTATCTGATCCTCTCTTCTGAGGTCGGTGTGCTGGATATCGATCCGACCAGGATCGTGCTCAAAGAAAGACTGCATCCGGGCAAAATGCTTCTGGTGGATACGGTAAAAGGAAGAGTGATCGATGACGATGAACTGAAAGAAAGTTATGCAAAAAAGCAGCCGTATGGTGAGTGGCTGGATCGTTACCTGGTAAATCTTTCTGATCTGAAGATTCCGAATAAACGCGTGGAAGAGTACAGCGATGAGGAGCGTGCAAAACTCCAGAAAGCCTTTGGCTATACTTACGAAGAGTACCGTACTTCTATTTTAAATATGGCAAAGAACGGTGCAGAAGGCATCGCTTCCATGGGTATTGACACACCGCTGGCTGTTTTATCGGAATGTCATGTGCCGCTGTTTAATTATTTCAAACAGCTGTTTGCACAGGTGACGAACCCGCCGATCGATGCAATCCGTGAAGAAGTGGTAACATCCACGACCATTTACATCGGTGAGGACGGAAATCTGCTTCAGGAAGAGGCAAAGAACTGTCAGGTACTGAAGATCAACAATCCGATCCTGACAAATACCGACATGCTGAAGATTAAAAATCTGGATGTCGAAGGCTTTAAAGTAGCGGAAATTCCGATCACGTATTATAAGAACACAAGCCTGGAAAAAGCCATTGACTATCTGTTTGTCGAGGTAGACAGAGCACACAGAGACGGAGCAAACATCCTGATCCTGACAGATAGAGGCGTTGATGAAAACCGTGTGCCGATCCCTTCACTGCTGGCAGTATCCGCTGTGCATCAGCACCTTGTAAAGACGAAAAAGAGAACTTCACTTGCAATCGTTCTGGAATCCGGCGAACCAAGAGAAGTACATCATTTTGCTACACTGCTTGGTTATGGTGCAAGTGCGATCAACCCATATCTGGCACTGGATACGATCCATCAGCTGATCGACAGCAAGATGCTGGATAAGGATTATTATGCAGCTGTGGAAGATTACAATCAGGCTGTCCTTAGCGGAATCGTAAAGATTGCTTCCAAAATGGGTATTTCCACAATCCAGTCTTATCAGGGATCTCAGATTTTTGAGGCAATCGGCATTGATAAAGAAGTGATCGATAAATATTTCACAAATACGGTCAGCCGTGTCGGTGGTATCACAATGAAAGATATTGCAGAAGAAACTGACAAACTGCATTCCGGAGCATTTGATCCGCTGGGACTGGATGTAGATGAAACACTGTACAGCATCGGACGGCACAAAATGAGAAGTGCCGGAGAACATCACCGTTACAATCCGCAGACCATTCATCTGCTGCAGCAGTCGACCTGGAGAGGCGATTACAATCTGTTCAAACAGTACACGAATCTGGTAGACAAAGAAGAGACCGGTTATCTGCGAAGCCTGATGGATTTTGATTATCCGGAAAAAGGTGTACCGATCGAGAAAGTAGAGAGTGTCGAATCCATTGTAAAACGATTTAAGACAGGAGCGATGTCCTACGGTTCCATTTCTCAGGAAGCACATGAAACACTGGCGATCGCCATGAACCGTCTGCATGGTAAGTCAAACAGCGGTGAAGGAGGCGAAGATCTGGAGCGTATGATCGTTACCGATCCGAACAGGAACCGTTGTTCTGCAATCAAACAGGTAGCATCCGGACGTTTTGGAGTTACCTCCAAATATCTGGTCAGTGCACAGGAGATCCAGATCAAAATGGCACAGGGAGCAAAACCGGGTGAAGGCGGTCATCTGCCGGGCGGAAAAGTTTATCCGTGGATCGCAAAGACCAGACATTCCACACCGGGTGTGAGCCTGATCTCACCACCGCCTCATCACGATATTTATTCAATCGAGGATCTGGCAGAGCTGATCTACGATCTGAAGAATGCAAACAAAGACGCGAGAATTTCCGTAAAACTGGTATCGGAAGCAGGTGTCGGAACGGTTGCAGCCGGTGTTGCAAAAGCAGGAGCACAGGTCGTGCTGATCTCCGGTTATGACGGAGGTACCGGAGCTGCACCAAGAAGTTCCATCCACAATGCCGGACTTCCGTGGGAGCTCGGACTTGCAGAAACCCATCAGACGCTGATCATGAACGGACTTCGAAACAAAGTCCGCATTGAGACAGACGGAAAACTGATGAGCGGACGTGACGTAGCGATCGCCGCACTGCTTGGAGCAGAAGAATTCGGTTTCGCAACCGCACCGCTGATTACAATGGGATGTGTGATGATGCGTGTCTGCAACCTGGACACCTGTCCGGTCGGCGTGGCAACACAGAATCCGGAGCTGAGAAAACGTTTCCGCGGCAAACCGGAATACGTGGAAAACTTCATGCGGTTCATCGCACAGGAACTGCGTGAATACATGGCAAAACTTGGATTCTGCACCGTAGACGAGATGGTTGGACACAGCGAACTGCTGAAGAAGAAAGAACATGCTGCAAATGTAAATGCAGCGAAAGTGGATTTAAGCCGCATTCTGGATAACCCGTATGCAGGCAAAGAGATGAAAGTGACATTCGATCCTTCTCAGGTATATGATTTCAAACTGGAAGAGACGGTGGATCAGACCATTTTAATGAAGAAACTGAAAGCTTCTCTGGAGAAAAAACAGAAACGGAGCATCGAAGTCGATGTCACCAACATCAACCGTGCTTTCGGCACACAGTTTGGTGCTGAGATTACAAAACGTTACGGTGATACACTGGATGCTGATACCTACATTGTAAAATGTAAAGGTGCAGGCGGACAGAGTTTTGGAGCTTTTATCCCGAAAGGACTGACACTGGAGCTGGTCGGCGACAGCAATGACTATTTCGGAAAAGGTTTATCCGGCGGAAAGCTGATCGTATATCCGCCAACCGGTGTAAAATTCAAAGAAGATGAAAACATCATTATCGGAAACGTGGCACTGTACGGTGCAACAAGCGGAGAAGCCTACATCAACGGTGTTGCCGGAGAACGTTTCTGCGTGCGAAATTCCGGTGCAAAAGCTGTAGTAGAAGGCGTCGGAGATCACGGATGTGAATATATGACGGGCGGTCGTGTTGTTGTCATCGGAAAAGTCGGCAAGAACTTTGCAGCCGGTATGAGCGGCGGTGTTGCCTATGTTCTGGATGAAAACAACGATCTGTATACAAAAGTCAACAAGCAGATGGTTTCCGTTGAAAAACTCGGCAATAAATATGATGTGCAGGAATTAAAAGATATGATCGCAGAGCATACGGCATACACCAATTCTGCAAAAGGAAAAGAAATCCTGAATCATTTTGAAGAATACTTGCCGAAATTCAAGAAGATCATCCCGCATGATTATAACCGTATGATGATGGCGATCGTGCAGATGGAAGAAAAAGGCCTGAGCAGTGAGCAGGCACAGATTGAAGCATTTTATGCAAATAAAGCGAGATAGGAGGGAAAAGAAATGGGAAAACCAACCGGATTTTTAGAGTACGAAAGAAGAGTGAGTGAAGAGATCGCACCGCTTGAACGTATTAAAAATTTTAACGAATTTCATATCCCTCTGCCGCTGGAAAAACAGCAGCTTCAGGGAGCACGCTGTATGGCATGCGGAGTGCCGTTCTGCCAGTACGGAAAAATGATAAACGGCATGGCATCCGGCTGTCCGCTGAACAACCTCTGCCCGGAATGGAATGATCTTGTCTATACCGGAAACTGGGAACAGGCTTACAACCGTCTGATGAAAACACATTGTTTTCCAGAATTTACTTCCAGAGTGTGCCCGGCACTCTGTGAAGCAGCCTGCACCTGCAACTTAAACGGAGACCCGGTCTCCACAAAAGAGAACGAGCGTGCGATTATTGAGCGTGCCTACGAGACAGGACTTGTCAAGGCACAGCCGCCGAAAGTGCGTACCGGAAAAAAAGTAGCCGTGATCGGAAGCGGTCCGTCCGGACTTGCCGTTGCCATGCAACTGAACCGCCGTGGTCATGAGGTGACCGTATTTGAGCGAAATGACCGCATCGGCGGCCTGCTCCGCTACGGAATCCCGAACATGAAACTGGAGAAATCTGTGATCGACCGCCGTGTCCGTCTGATGGAAGAAGAAGGCGTGATCTTTAAAACCAATGTCAATGTCGGTGTGGATGTCAAAGCAGCCAAACTTCTGAAAGATTTCGACCGTGTGGTACTCTGCTGCGGAGCATCAAACCCAAGAGATATCAAAGTGCCGGGACGAGAGGCAGAAGGCATTTATTTTGCCGTTGATTTCCTGAAAGGTGTGACAAAAAGCCTGCTGGATTCTGATCTGGCGGATCAGAAATTTGTTGCCTGCAAGAATAAGAAAGTGATGGTCATCGGAGGCGGTGATACCGGAAACGACTGTGTCGGAACAGCCATCCGCCTGGGTGCATCTTCCGTGGTACAGCTGGAGATGATGCCGAAAGCCCCGGATCAGAGAGCGGCAAACAATCCATGGCCGGAGTGGCCGAGAGTCTGCAAGACTGATTATGGCCAGCAGGAAGCGATTGCTGTATTCGGACACGATCCACGTATCTATCAGACCACGGTCAAAGAATTCATTGCCGATGACAAAGGCAGACTGAAAAAAGCAGTGCTGGTCAAATTACAGAGCAAAAAAGATGAGAAAACAGGTCGCATGATGATGGTTCCGGTGGAAGGGAGCGAATGGACGGTTGAAGTGGATGTCGTACTGATCGCAGCCGGTTTTCTTGGCTCACAGAAATATGTGACCGATGCCTTTAAAGTAGACCTGACACCACGTACGAACGTGGCAACGGAAGCAGAGAAATATCAGACTTCCGTAAAGAATGTCTTTACGGCAGGAGATATGCACCGCGGACAGTCCCTTGTTGTCTGGGCGATCCACGAAGGAAGGGAAGCTGCAAAGGCAGTAGATGAATCCCTGATGGGATACAGCAATCTTTGTTGAAAAAAACGGACACAAAAAACGGGGCAGATCATTCTGCCCCAAGTTCCAGCATTACACTGGCGATATACCATCCGTCTTTGATCTCTCTGGTGGAGATCCCGTTGTAACGGCGGACGATATCATCGATGATCTGACGGCCAAGCCCATGCTGCCTTTTATCCGCCTTGGTCGTGCGGATGGTAAGTGCCTTGTCTTGCATGGAAGGATCCATTTTGTTTCGAATGGTCAGGGAGAGATAATCCTTGACCATTTTCATTTCAATCACAATTTTCGGATCTTCGATTTTTCTGGATGCTTCGATCGCATTGTCCAGAAGATTCGCAACAAGAGAACAGAGATGATGATCGGGGATCGACAAATGTGGCGGCAGTACGATCTGAATATCCATCGGGATCTGATGCTTGTGTGCCATTGCATATTTGATGTTGATCACCTGGTTGACGATCTCATTTCCTGTTTCAATCTGATTATCGAGAGCATAGATTTCCTTGGAAAGACTGTAAAAATATTCTTTCAGGGCATCGTATTTGTTCTGGCTGAGCAGACGGTCCATACAGGCAAAATGATTTTTCGTGTCATGACGCAGATGATGGTATTCCGTCACGATCGTTTTCAGTTCCTTCATATGCTGCTTCTGATAGGCATTCTGCTGGTTGATCAGCTGGAGCCGTATGCGGCTGTTGTATTCACTTGTCATCTGCCACACCATATAATATAGAAGCAACTCGCTCACGAAAGAGAAGGTTCCGATATAATGAATTATTTCGCCGACAGCATAAAAATAATTTTTCAACATCATGACGGTGCAGGAATTTAAAATCGGAGTCAGAATCATGATCATATAATAAGAAAGAGGATAATTCTGGCTGGTGTCTGGACGGAAACGGATAAAAAAGAATCCGCACAAAACAAGGAGAATACTTGGCAGAAGGGATTCATTATAAATGCGAAGTGTAAACAATATGCTTTCTGACAGGAAGGGTGAAAGAAAATTCAACAAAATGGTGAATGGAAATCGACACAACAGCAGGATCGAAAGATAGATCAAAGGCAGGAAAAATTTAAACACGGCCTTTCCTTCACAGATCAGAAAAGCAAACAGGATCAGAAAACCAGCATGTAAAACTACATAGAGCCAGAAAACATCACCATACAGTTCAGGCAGAACATACTCTTCCACCAGAAGAAAAATCGCATGGACACAAAAAATACCAGCCATGCAGGGAATTCTCAGACGAAACGCTTTTGGTGTAAGAATTCTACAGAGCATCAGCTGCCCTAAATAAATTTCCAGCAGAAGAGAAAGTATTTTGATGATGGTTTGTATGGAAAATTCAGGAATCATAAGGTCAGCCTCCGAAATTCAACTTTAATGTCGTCCAGACGATAACGGCTGACCGGGAGCTTCTTTTTGTTGTCCAGGACCACACAGTTTGTCTGGATGTTTTTGATATAACGATAATTAACCAGATAGCTTTTGTGGATACGGATAAAACCGTAAGGATGAAGCTGCCTCTCCATGTCAGACATTTTAAAACGGATCGCTTCACTTTGCTGATCCCCGCTAAGAAAAAGCGTCACATATTTATCGATACTCTGCACGTAAATAATATCATCAATCCGGAAACGGTACATCGAAGTACGGTTCTCAAATGTCACATAATCCTGTTCGGACTCTGCATGGCAGTCCGCAAGGATATCTGCGATACAGCCGGAAATCTGCGACTGAAACTCATCCTTTGGGATAAAGCGGAACGGGCGGGCTTTGAAAGATTCGTAAACACATTCCCGGTGTATGGAAACATAGATCAGATAACAGTCCATATCCAGCTCGCGCAGCTTCTGACCGAGACTGAGTCCATCAACCAGCGGCATATCAATATCCAGAAAACAGACATCCCAGCGTTTCCCTTCGTATAAAGAAGTGAGAAGTTTTCCGCTGTCCGTAAAAAGGTCAATCTCACATTCCGTCGAATATTCCTTAAAAATCTGTTCTATCTGCTCATAATAATATTCAGCAGTAATGTATTCATCATCACAAATCGCAATCTTCATTTTATCACTTCCTGTAATCTAATTTGAACGCAGAAAAGCATTCCTCCGATTCAAGTGTGCAGAGCACTAAGCGGTGGGTGAATGTCCGCTTTACATATATACGGAACAGAAATCATGCTTCTGTTCCGTCTGGTAATCTTCATTATAGTGGATTATGGATATAATGTCAAATTTCGTGGAAAGTCTGAATGAAAATTTGACATTTACGACATTACTTTGCCATTCACGCCTATATTTGCTATACACGACACACAGATTGAAACTGTAAAAAGATTGTGATAGGGTAAAAATTACAAGAGGCACAAAAAAGGAAAAGCAAGGAGGAATAATATGAAACGAAACAGAAAACGCCGTGTGACGGCAATGGCAATGGCAGTCATGATGGCAGCAGCAAGTTTTAATGTAAGCGGAATCGCAATGCCGGTGTATGCGGCAGAACAAAGTGACGAGATCCATTTCCCGGATGTCTATGCAAAAGACCTGGTACAGCCGATCAAAGATCAGGAGACCATCAATAAGAAAGTGAATGCCCTTCTGAAAACGATGACAACGGAAGAAAAATACACCTTCCTTGGCGGAAACGGAACCGGGGATACGGAAGGAAATGCCGGATATCTGAAAGGTGTGCCAAGACTTGGCGTTCCGATGATCAAGATGTACGACGGACCTGCAGGCCTTCTGTATCCACAGGATACCACAAACCCGCCGCAGGAGCAGATGCTGGCAGCGACCTGGGATGAGACGATGGCAGAAATGTACGGCGAGGCGGTCGGAAATGAAAACCTGGCAATCGGCGGATGTATGATGTTGAGTGCACAGCTTGATATTCAGAGACAGCCACAGTTCCAGAGAACGAAAGACCAGATGGGTGAAGATCCATACCTGTTATCCAGTATGGCAGATGATCTGGTAAACGGCATGACCAAGAATGGCGGTATCGCAGTCCTGAAACATTATGGAGCTTTTGCACAGAATGCATCACCGGGAACAAATACCAACGTAGAAGTTTCCGAGCAGGCACTGCATGAAACCTATCTGGCAGGATTTGAATCAGCGATCAAAACAAATGATTCGATCGGTGTGATGTCATCTTATAATAAACTGTCCGGCACATGGGCTTCTGCAAGTACGGAACTTCAGGAAAATATCCTGCATAACATGTGGGGATTTGATGGATTTACCATCACAGACTGGGGCGGCAACCATGAATATACGCTGGATAAAGGAACCGATATCGAAATGCCATCCTTAAGCAACAACAGCCAGGCAAAAACACAGGCGAAAGTGGATGACGGTGAGATGACACAGGAAGAGGCAGATGCACTGGTTGACAAGAGCGTAAAACGTGTACTGACTGCTTATGCCAAAGGCGGATATCTGACACTGGTACAGGTTGATGAAGACGGTAATGCAAAAGAAGAAGCAGGCAGAACGGAGCTGATCAAGCCGGGTACCGATAACGATGCACTGGCAGATCTGTATGATGCAAGCAATGAAGCCGTTGAGAAAGTTGCAGAAGAAGGCGGCGTACTTCTGAAAAATGAAAACAAGACGCTGCCACTTGATACAACCGGTGACAAGAGCGTGGCAGTTGTCGGCGTGAACGGTATGACCCTGATCTCTGGTATCGGTGGTGAACGTTCTTACGGTTCTATTCGTGCGATGACAAGCCCGTACGAAGCACTGACCGATATCCTTGGAACCGATAAAGTAGAAGGACAGGTTTACAACGACAAGATCGGAACGATCATCCCGACCGAAAATCTGTATACAACAGCAGCCGGAAGCGAGCATGGTGCAGTCCGTACCTACGGTACCGGAAAATCAGCAGAGACCGGAGGAAATTATCAGGGACAGTTTGTAAGCAACAGCGTTCCGGAGACCAAGATGGAAGGACACGAAATCGGAGAATTCTGCCAGGTTGACGAGAAGATTGATTTCAATACAAACAGCAAAACCTATCGCAATGCAGAAGGCGGAAATGCTTTTGATTATACACAGAACCCGGCCTATACCTGGACGACCTATTTGGAAGCTCCGGAAGACGGTGAATACAGCATTATCCTGCAGAGCATCGGTGCAAAAGCAGCCATGTCCATTTATGAACTGGATGAAGATGGAAATCCGACGGAAAAAGCGATCGGAAGCGGTTCCGGTGCAAGTACAAATCAGGGTACCCAGTACTATGGAGGCATTATTCCATCTGAAACGGGAGAAAACCTTTCAACTGCAAGCGTTAAACTGGAAGCCGGAAAGAGATATATGATTGGTATTGCTTCCGAAAATGCAGGAGCAGTAAACGGCAAAGATATGCAGGTCGGACTGGCATGGGTAACACCGTCTCAGAAGCAGGCGAACATTGACAATGCGATCAAAGCGGCAGAAAATAATGACACGGTAGTGGTCTTTGCGTATGCACAGGTAAGTGATCCGAAGAGCACAAGAGAAGCAACTACACTGAAACTGGATGATTATCAGCAGACGATGATCCAGAATGTAGCAAAAGCAGCTCATGAAAAAGGCAACAAAGTAGCCGTTGTTCTGAACAATGACTCCGCTGTTGTTATGGAAGACTGGATTGATAACGTGGATGCAATCCTTGAAATGTACTATCCGGGACAGCGAGGCGGCGTTGCAACAGCAAAACTGCTGACAGGTGAAGTGAACCCGAGCGGAAAACTGGCTTACACCATTCCAAAGAAAGACACAGATACCCTGATCACCATCTCGGATGAAGCATGGAATCGTTTTGAAAAAGAAGATGAAACAGAAGATAGTGAAAAACAGAGCGATGTTGCAACTCAGGAAGCCGGAGACGGATTCCCGGGAGGTGGATTCCCAGGAGGTGGATTCCCGGGCTTCGGAGGCGGAAAAGCCAATACAACCTATTTTGATGAGGGAATCAATACCGGATATAAATGGTTTGATGAAAATAATATCGAACCGCAGTTTGATTTCGGATACGGACTTTCCTATACCACATTCGAATATGGCGATATGAGCGTTGCAGAAAATGCAACCGACGGTGAAGTTGCCGGCTATGATGTAACCTTTACTGTAACCAACACCGGTGATGTAGCCGGAAGTGAAGTCGCTCAGGTATACCTTGGTGAAGCACAGGTACCGGAAGGTATTCAGACATCAAAATATGCACTGGCAGGTTATGAGAAAGTCAAAGATATTCAGCCGGGTGAGACAAGAGAAGTAACGGTTCATGTAAGCGGACGTTCCCTGTCCTACTGGAACAGCAATCAGGAAGAACTGAATGTAAACGCAGACGGCACAAAAGATAAATGGACACTGGCAACCGGCGAGAGAAAGATTTATGTCGGATCTTCTTCTGACAAACTGCTTATGGAAAAGACCGTTGATGTTGAGAAACAGACAAACAGCATTGACATGGTAAAACAGGGACTGTCACGCATGATCGCCCTGATCGAGAGTCTCAACAGTTCTGAATATACCAAAGAAAGCTGGGCAGCCGTAGAAGATGCACTTGCTGATGCAAAAGAAGTACAGGCAGATAAAGATGCAACGGAAAGCGAACTCACAGAGGTACAGAATGCTCTGCTGAAGGCATACACAGCACTTGAGTACGGCGTACAGAAGACACATTTGCAGATCCTCGTTGATTCTGCAAACGATATCCTCAAAGAGGCAGCAAATTATGAAAATAATGCAAAAACACTCAAAGATGTCGTAGCAAAAGCAGAAAAAGTGCTGACAAACGAAGACGCAACGCAGGAAGAAGCAGATGTAGTCATGACAGAACTGGTGAAAGCACTGCAGGAACTCTCAGAAAAAGCAAGCGTGAAGTCCTTAAAAGAACTGATCGATGCAGCGAAAGAGATGATCGAGAGCAGTAACTTTACATCAGCAAGCCAGAAGAAATTAGAAGATGCCGTAGCAAAAGCAGAAGATGTGCTTACAGACGGCGAGCATACATCCGCAGAGCTGGAAAAAGCATACAATGATGTGATTGATGCGATCATTAACCTGGAACGCAAAGGTAACAAGGCAGCACTCTCTGCCATGATCGAAAAAGCAGAAGAAGTTTTGGCAGATAAAGATGCCTATGTAGCTTCCACGATCGACGGACTGGATGCAATCCTTGCCAATGCAAAAGCAGTGAATGAAAACGAAGACGCAACACAGAACACCGTAGACAACATGGTGAAGACTCTGACACTGAAAGTGGCAGATGCACGCCTTAAAGGTGACGTGGATGGTGACGGAAGCGTTGGCACAAGTGACAGTGCAAGCCTTCTTCAGTATGCAGCAGAAAAGATCACCCTGGATGATGTATCAACACAGAGTGCAGATGTAAACGGCGATGGTGTTGCAGATACACAGGATGCGGCAATGATCCTTCAGTACGCAGCAGAAGAGATCACTTCCTTCTAAAAGCAGGTTTTTGAAATAAAACCTGAAAAAATTTCCTTCTTTACACAAAAAAATAAAAGGCTGAAAAAACGGATTTTTCAGGCGAAAAGGGCTTCATGCTACACAGGCATGGAGCCTTTTTCTGTGCTTGACAGACGTTTTTAAATATGTTACCAATATAAAACATAGAATAGTTTAGACTAACAAAAGAAAGCTGAAACGTACAAAAGTTACAAGTATACAAATAGATATACCGGAAAAGCTGTGCGGTGTGAGGCTGACATGGAGGAGAATAAAATGAGACGAAGATTTCTGGCGTTTGTGTGCTGTTTCGGTATGCTGGCATCTTTGCTGCCGTGCAGTGTAAAGGCAAATGGGAGAACAACGAACGTAAATCTGCTGGAAACACCGGAAGAAGTGGCAGAAGTGTTTTACAGGCAGAATGCATCTCTTAGAAAGAGTAAGGGGGTCACGGCACAGGATCAACAAAATGAGATTCGCAAACGTGTGATCGTAGAGAGTGCACAGACTCTGGAAAATACATACGGAGCAGTAAAGACGTATTACTATACGGTGGGTGGCTACCAGATCTTACTGTATGACAGTGCAGATCAGGCAGAGCTTGCAGTGACAAACCTGAAAAAAGATTACCCGGGAGTACACATTTTTCAGGATATCCCGGTCACACTGGAAGAGGCAGCAAGAGACGGCGATGCAGATGTGCAGGTAGAAATACAGGATGCAGCCGAAAAAGAAGACGAGAGCGAAACAGAGACGGAAATCCAGGCATTTGACGGCATCCATATGATGGGTATGGACAAGTTGAAAGAGGATGCAAAAGACTGGAGCGGCGATGCAACCGTCGCAGTCATCGACAGCGGAATCGATGAGGATCATCCGTGGTTTACAACAAGACTGGATCGCAAAAACAGTGTCAATCTGGCAGCAGACGGTTTAGGCAAAGATGCATACAATGATCCGAACCAGGGACACGGCACACACGTTGCCGGCATCGTAACCCAGGCAACACCGGTGCAGGTCAAGATCATGGCCGTGCGAGTATTTGACCTGACTGGTTCTGCTTCTTACACAACGATCACACTTGGCGTTGACTATGCGGTACAGCATAATGCCGATGTTATCAACATGAGTCTTGGATTTGAGATCCTGCCGGGATTTGAAAGCGATGACACCGATTTGATGGATGAAGCCTTTGCAAGAGCCTTAAAAGCCGGCACAACGGTTTGCGTGGCATCCGGAAACGAGTATACCGATACGGCAAGAAGTTATCCGGCAAGCAGCCGCTGGACGATCGCAGTCGGATCTCTGGAGCCGGATAAAGACGGAAATTCTTACATTCGCTCTGATTTTTCCAACAACGGAACCCTGCTTGATTTTGCAGCACCGGGAAGAAACATCTTCAGCGCATGGATCGGCGAGGGCGAGACAACCGAGATCGCAAGCGGAACCTCAATGGCAACGCCGCATCTGGCAGCGGCAGCAGCCTATGTCAAACTGAAACATCCGGATTACAACCAGAGAGAAGTTTACTCCGTTTTCCGTGATTATGCCGTAGATCTTGGCGAGCCGGGCAAAGATACCGAGTTTGGATATGGATACGTAGATTTCACAAATTATGCGGCAGAAGATCAGAACACAGCAAAAAAATATCAGGCGATCACAGCACCGGCTCAGATTAATAAAACGATGAATGATCTGGATAAGCCATTTACGATCGATATAGAGTTTTCCAGAGGAAACGGAACCTTAAGCTTTGCAAGTACCGATGAAAAAGTAGCAAAAGTAAATGGCAGTCAGGTTCAGGTAACGGGAGTCGGCAGCTGTGAGATCGTGATCACCGCATCCGAAACAGACCAGTATTATCAAACCGAAGAGAGGGTAAGGATCCGTGTGGAAAAAGGACAACAGACCATCACCGTTCCGGTGACCGAATACCACAAATACCTCTCCGATAAAAACTTCAAGGTAACGGCAAGCATCGAAAAACCGGGCGACGGCAAACTGGTATTTCTGGCAAACGAAAATGATGTACTGGAAGTGACCGAAGATGGCTATGTCATCATTTTAGGAACCGGTACGACTCAGATCTATGCAGTGGCAAAAGCAAGCGACAATTTTATAAGACAGGTCAGCGATGCGATCACCGTCACCGTAGAGGAAGATCCGAAACCGGAACCAAAGCCGGACAACAGTTCAGACAAGAACGGAAATGTAGATCATAATCAGCAGAATCAGGGAAACACGGCATCCGTGAAAAAAGCAGTGATCCGTAAAGTGCAGCCGAAAAAAGCACAGGTCAAAGTAACCTGGAAAAAACAGGCGGCAGCAGGCAGCTACGAGATCCGTTATGCACTTAAGAAAAACATGAAAAATGCAAAGACGGTGAAGGTAAACGGCAAAAAGAGCAGCATTACCATCAAAAAGCTGAAATCAGGTAAAAGATATTATATACAGGTACGAGCTGTGAAAAAGAACGGCACCGCAGTGAAAAAGGGAGCATGGAGCACGAAAAAGAGCGTCCGTGTGAAATAGAAAAGTACAGGAAGAAATCTTTGCAGAGAAAGGAAGAAAAGCATGAGAAAGAAATTTGGTTATCAGGCAATGGCAGCGATCTTTGCAGCGGCAATGATCGTATCCGGAGCCGGAATGTATCAGACAACGGCAAAAGCAGCCGAAGGGCAGATCCGGACACCGCAGCAGAAAACAGCGGTCGAAACACAGGAGTCTGCAAAACTGAAGGCAGAAGCCGCATCCGTAGATCCGACCGAGGACGGAGAATACACTCTGACCTTTGAGGCAAAACAGGAAGGCAGCGACGAAGAATCCATGCTGGCAGGCTATTTTGACCCGAAAGCAAAACTGACCGTTGAGAACGGAAAAATGTATGTAACCTTTTTAAATACCAAGCTTTCCGATTTTCTCCTTGATTTCACAGTGGCATCAGACGGAACGTATGCACAGACTGAGAAGACCGGTTTCGGTGAGCCGGACGGAACCGGAAGCTACGCCATGTATGAGTACAAGATGGAGATCACAAAGCCATCGGAAGTCAACAAAGGAGCAGCACTTGTCTCAGCGATGGGCGGTCAGAACAGTGACATTGGAAATTTTGACAAATACCTCAAGACGGACTTCTCTTTCCTGACACTGGAAAAAGGCTGGAGCGGATACGATGCATCCAAAACAGAAGACAAACCGACCGGGGCAGCAGCACTCAACGAAGCACTTCGCGATTATGGCATGGACAAAGACAATGACGGAACCGTTACAGCAGAAGAAGTAGCTCGGTATGGCGGAACCACACTGGATTTAAGTGAGTGCAACTTAAGCGAGATCGGACTTCTGCGTTATTTGCCATCTCAGATCATAACATTAAATCTCTCAAACAATGAGATCACAGCGATTCCGGAAGGACTGCTGGATAACCTGACCAGTCTGGAAAATTTTTATATCGAGCACAACAAGATCACAGAAATTCCGGCAGGACTGTTTAAAAACAACCACAGCCTGGATTGGATTTCCTTTACCGGCAATCAGATTTCCTCTCTGAAAGATAACACCTTTGAAGGGCTGGATGCTCTGACGATCCTCGATCTGGAAGGAAACCAGATCCGGGAGGTTTCCCAAAATGCCCTGACCGGCATGCCAAAACTTCAGCAACTCTCCTTTGTGGGAAATGGACTGGAAGATCTGAAGGATGATGTGTTAAAACCGCTTGCCGGATCTTTGCGGTGGCTGTTTTTACAGGAAAATAACATTGAGAGCCTGCCAAAGACCGTGGAAGATCTTTCTTCCCTTGAAGAACTCAATGCATACGACAACGGTATGAAAGACATCGCAAAAGTAGATTTTTCAAAACTTCCACAGCTTCAGGAAGTCAACTTCATGCACAATGAGATTCGTGAAATCCCGTCCGGAACGTTTGCGAAGAATGAAAAGCTGGCAGGGCTGGATCTGTATGACAATCTGCTGACTACGATGTCACCGGATACCCTTCCGGCAACAGCAGTTCTGAGAAAACTGGATATCCGCCTGAACAACATTCAGGTCGTAGACCGCAAACTGATCATGAAAAGCCAGAGCTTTAACAAATTCTATCCGCAGAAAAGTGCGATGAGTCTGAAGATCGAAAAAGACGGCGAAAACGGCGTGAAATGGTCACAGGAACTGAGTATTTTGGATTTGCTGTACTGGTTCGATGCAACGAACGATGCAAAAGTCGAAGAAGCACAGTCTGTTGATGAATACAGAGAATTTCTGAAAGACAAAGGCTATGAAGACCGCGATATCGTGGATGTTTTAAATGAACAGTACTATGACTGGAAGATTATTACCAGCATCGAAAAGAAAAACGCAGACGGAACCTACGAAACCGTATGGAAGAGTACGGATGATGATAAGGCAGACCTGGCAGGAGGAGCCTTTGCAACAGCAGAAAAAGGCACCTACCGCGTCGTAAAAGATCTGTATTCCGGAAACAGCGGACTGCTGTTCTATCGTTTCAGCGTATTTTCAAACGAGGTCAATACAGCACAGCAGAACAATGTGACATCGGGTACCGACAAGCCGAATAATGGAAGTAACAGCAATACAAACGGCGGTAACAACGGAAACAGTGCAAATCCGGGAAATACAGCGGTGAAAAAACCGGCAAAGGTGAAAAAAGTAACGGCAAAGGCAAAAAAACGCACTGCAGTGATCAGCTGGAAAAAGGTAAAAGGTGCATCCGGTTATGAAGTTTACCGTTCTACAAAGAAAAACGGAAAATACAAAAAGATCAAGACGATCAAAAAAGCAGGAACGGTTCGTTTTACAGACAAAAAGCTGAAAAAAGGGTTCGCTTATTACTATAAAGTCAGAGCTTACAGAAAAACAGCTGTTGCGAAAGTGTATGGAAACGATTCGGCTGCAAAAAAAGTAAAAATAAAGTAAACATTAAAGTAAGATATCACAACGCAACAGATTCAAAGGAAAATGTACCAAAACGAGGAGGAAACAGAATATGAAGAAAAAATTTGTATGCCAGCTGCTTGCCCTTTCCATGACTGCTGTCATGGCAGTTCCACAGGCAGGACTGCCGGTATTTGCCGCATCTGCAGCAAATACACAGCAGGCACAGCTCAAAGAAGAAGCAAAAGTCGGAACAGAGATCACACAGCTTGAAGGATCAACCAGCTGGATGACAGGGATCCTGGAAAAAATCGTGCTTTCTGAGCTGACTTCCAGTTCTGATTACTGCAAGGCGATCACGGGCATCAGCGTCAACGATGTAGATTATGTGGCAGACTGGAACGAAGAAGATGAAACCCTGGTATACAGTGCCGGATGGCTTGGCATGACCATCTACAGCGGAGCATTCAAAGAAGGCGAAAATACGATCGTGATCAAAGCAGACGGTTATCTGGACAAAACGATCAAGTTTACAAAAACAGAGAACGAGTGTGCATTTGTAAGCCAGGCAGACGGAAACGGCGGACAGGAACCGGAAGTTCTGGACAAAACAGCCCTGACGGCAAAACTGGAAGAAGCAAAAGCACTGATACAAGGCGATAAGAGCGACGAGGAATGGGAAGATCTCCAGAGTGCGATCACAGCAGCAGAACATACATTAAGCGTGGCAACCACGCAGGCTTCCTTAAATACTGCACTGGAAGATCTGACAAAAGCAATGGAGAAATTTACCACAGGGCTGACTGCACCGACTGTTACCGCAGTTGCTTACGATGGCAACGAACTGACCATCGAAGAGATCAATCATTATTCCGATGATGCCAACTGGAAAGCTTACGGACAGTCCATTTCCGGAGTGACCGTAAACGGAACCGAATACAAAGAATACACCAATGATGATGATCCGGAAAGCGTTTACAGCCTTTCTGCACTGCACGGACTGACAATCGGTTCCGGCAAATTTACAGAAGGAAGAAACGCGATCGTGATCAAAGCAAAAGGTTACAAAGATAAAACGGTTGTATTTGCAAAATCCGGTGATACCTGCGTACTGATCAGTCAGACAGACGGGGACAGCGAACCTGTCACACCGCCGCAGCCGACCATCGAAGATCCGACCGAAGACGGCGTATATACTCTGACTTTTAAGACAACAAAAGCCGACAGCGAAGAAGATTCCATGCTTGGTAACTTCTTTGCAGCAAAAGCAAAACTGCAGGTCAAAGACGGCAAAATGACACTGACCATGTTAAATACCGGAAGTGCCAGAATGATGCTTGACTTTACGATCGGAAAAGACGGCACTTATCTGGCTGCCGAGAAGAAAGGCTACGGAGAAGCCGATGCTCAGGGAGCTTACACCGCATACGAGTACAGCATGGAAATTTCAGATCTGTCAGAATTACATTCTGCGGCAGCACTTGTTACCATGATGGGCGGAAGCGATGCAGACAAAGGCAATTATGATAAATATATGAAGGCAAATATCAGTTTCACATCCCTTGCAAAAGGATGGAAAGGCTATACCGACGAAGTGAACGGTGAGCAGAAACTGATCAACAAGCTGATCGAGCAGGGATATGACCTGAACGATGACGGTGAGATCAGTGCAGATGAGCTGGCAGCAATCTCCGAGAGTGTTGATCTTTCCAACTGCGGACTGACAGACGTTTCCTTATTAAAAGGGCTGACAGACAAAGTAACCAGCCTGGATCTTTCCGAAAACCAGATCACCAGCCTGCCGGACGGACTGCTGGATCATATGACTGCTCTTACCAGCTTTTATGCAGATTCTAACTATATCGAAGAACTTCCGGAAAACTTCTTTGCAAACAATAAAAACCTGCAGTGGGTATCCATGCGTGCAAATAAATTAAAGAAGATCAACAAAAGTGATTTTGCGGGACTTGCAGAGCTGAAATATCTGGAGCTGGACAACAATCAGATCGAAACGATCGCAAAGGGAGCTTTTGACGGCGATGCGGCACTGGATCAGTTTGGATTATCCGGCAACTTCCTGGAAAGCCTTCCGGAAGGTCTGTTTAAAGATGCCGGAACATCCATGACCTTTTTGAATATTTCCGGAAATATGTTTGAGACACTGCCATCTGCCATCAGCGATGCAGTAAAATTAAAGAAACTGATCGCATACAATAACGTACTGACCAGCATTACCGATGTGGATTTTGGCAAAATGGCAGATCTTACGGAAATCAACTTCATGAAAAACTATATTACAGAGATCAAAGACGGAACCTTTGCAAAGAACAGCCACCTGCTGTCAGTCGATCTGCATGACAATCAGCTGACAAACCTCTCAGGAAGTGTATTTGCAGATACCTTTGAGAACAGCAGAGAAGATGGCAAACTGCAGAAACTGGATATCACCCTCAACAACATCCGCGTCGTAGATCCGGCTTTAATGAAAAAATGTGATACCTCCATCAACAAATTTTATCCGCAGAAGACAGCACTTTCCCTGACATTGAAAAAAGACAGTGACACCCAGATCAGCTGGAGTCAGGATCTGAGCATGCTGGATCTGGTATTCTGGTTTGATCAGACCGTAAGCGATGAGCAGAGAGAACTGGAGACACCGGAAGATTACCGGGCAATGCTGGAGCAGAACGGCTGGAAAGGCAAAACCATCACAGAAATCCTTCTTGCAAAGAACGATTCTTATGACTGGGATGTTATCACAGAAGTGCAGAAGAAAAATGCAGACGGAAGCTGGACAACCGTATCCGACAACACCGTAACAAGAGAGGCGGAAGCACTGACCGGAAGTTTCAAAGTAACGGATAAAGGCGTATACCGTATCCTGAAAATGGTGAATACAACCCTGAACGGTTCCAAACAGTATCGCTTTACTGCATACTCCAACGTGATCGATCTGTCTGCAAAGGACGGAAACAACAATAATAGCAATAATAACGGAAATAACAATAACAGCAACAACAATCATAACAGTAATACAAACAACGGCACAAACGGAAATCAGAATCCGGGCACACAGACCATTGTCAAACCGGCAAAAGTAACAAAACTGACCGTAACTTCCAAGAAGAAAAAAGTAACTCTGAAATGGAAGAAAAACAGCAAAGCAACCGGATACGAAATCTATCGTGCCACAAAGAAAAACGGCAAGTACAAAAAGATCAAAACAATCAAAAAAGCATCTGTTGTAAAATTCACAGACAGTAAAGTAAAGAAAGGCAAAACTTACTATTATAAAGTAAGAGCTTACAAGACTGTAAAAGGAAACAAAGTAAACGGAAAATTCAGTGCTGTCAGAAAAGTGAAGATCAAAAAATAACAAAAACTGCAAATAATAACAAAATTCCCCCTTCTGGTTGGAAAAAATATTTTCAAAATGTGTTACAATATAGAACAGTAACAGGCAGGCCTCGCAAAAGCGGGGCTTGTTTCTCTGTAATATAAGATCAGCAAAGAAGAGGAGAAAAGCGATGAAACACAAAGCAGTCACACAGCGTATCCTTGCATGGATGCTTGCTCTGGCATTGCTGTTTACCGGCATTCTTCCGGCAAATACAGCAAGCCTGAGCGTAAATGCAGCGAGTACGACAAAAAGCAGCAATGAAATCACAACTGCAGAAGAATTTCCGACCAAAATTCCGGCAGGTGAAACCTATACACTGACGGCGGATATTAAGCTGGCAGACGGACAGCAGATCACAGATCTTGCCGGAACTCTGGACGGACAGGGACATGTGATCACCCTTTCCGGGAAAGCACTGGCGGAAAACGTATCCGGTACGATCCAGAACCTGGGAGTTGCAGGATCTGTTGATGTTACTTCCGGCTATAGAGGAAGTATTGCAGACAATCTGACCGGAACCATTCAGAATTCTTATTCTCAGGCAAAGATCAATGACAACTGGAATACTGTTGGCGGACTGGCTGGAACGATAAAAGGCGGAACTGTCCGTAACTGTTACTATGCAGCAGAGCTGAAGATGATGAATGGCGGAATTGCAGCCTATGCAGCAAGTGATGCAAGATCGCAGATCTCAAACAGCTATTTTCAGTCCGGAACTATGATTGAGACAGTTGCCATGGCAGCTTCCAACGCAGATGTCAGCGACTGTGCATCCAAATCTGCTGATGAATTAAAAACAGCAGACACCGTTGCTCTGTTAAATACAGGTATCGTCGATACCGGCTATATCTTTGCAGTCTCCGAAGATGGCGGATTTCCGGTTCTGGTAAAGGGAGCGGCCGAAATCAGCTGGACACCGCTTGAAAATGCACTGAAGCAGGCAGAAGGCTATGAAGAGGAAAACTATACGGAAGAGAGCTGGAAGACACTTTCTGATGCAGTAGCAGCCGGAAATGCTTTAAAAGCAGGCGAAGAGGTGACACAGGAGCAGATCACAGCGGCAGCAAAGGCGATCACCGATGCGATCGCAGCACTGAAAAACAGACCGACGACAAAACCGGTGGCACTGCCGGAGAATGTGATCTCCATCTCTTCCCAGGCAGATTTTTCCAAGATGGACAATGCAAAAGGCAAATATTTCGTCCTGACACAGGATATCACGGTAAACAGTGATTATATGAATGATTCTCCGTTTGCCGGGGTTCTGGACGGACAAGGACATACCATTACGTTTGAAAACGCAGGCTCGCTGTTTGCAAATCTGTCAGCAGGTGCTGTGATCCAGAACCTGACGGTAAAAGGAACGATGACTGGAAGCAGCAGTAATGTGACCGGACCGTTTGGAACGACCGCCTATGGTGCTTCCATTTTGAACTGTAAAAGTGAGATCAGCGGAGCAAACGTGGCAGGATTTATCGGGAAGACCGGAGCCTATATGGGAGCAAGTGCTTCCGATGACCGCGACGGTGTGATCGCAAACTGTATCGCAGTGGGAGATACCGGAAAAGGGGCACTCTGTAACAGCAGCAGCAACAACAGCGGTGCGGCGATCGTTGCGAACTGCTACTGGCTGGATACACTGGGCAGCGGTTCCGGTGCAATGTCCGAAGAGGACATAAAAACGCTGGATCTGGTAGAAAAGTTAAATGCCAATAAAGGCGAAAACGGAACTTCCTGGGGACAGGGAAGCGACGGTTATCCATACTTTGGCGAAAATCAGGATTATACACCGGGACGGTATGAATGGCCGGAGACAGGCGAAAACAAATACGATATTGCATTTCAGGCAAATAACGAAACCGAACCGACCGTTCTGGAGAATGCAAGACTGGAAGTAAGCCCGGATGCTGTTGGAATGGCAAACATAGCCGGAACATTTTCTCTTGTGGATTATACTCTGCCGGAAGGCGAGAGCCTTTCCTGGAGCTTTCAGCAGAGAAAACCGGAACGTGCCTTTGAAATTTATGAAAATGGAACATTCTGTGTAAAAGGCACCGGAACAGCAGTGCTTCAGGCTGTACAGAACAACAGCGACGGCAGTCAGGAAATCCTGGCATCTGTAGCGATCCGTTCCAGCAGAATCCAGATGACAGATATCAAACTGTATGTGGATGGAGAAGATGTAACGGACGGAAAAGTTAAGGTACAGGGTTCTGAATACAAGCATATTACCGTAAAAGCACAGTATCAGGGCAGTGAAGAGTATCAGGATGTTTCTTACGCTTCCTTTATCTATGCAGCGGATGAAGCGGGTGCAAAACTTCTGCATAACCGCACCGATTCTTCCAGCGGCTTTTCCTTTAAAGAGACCGGAAGTGCAGTCTTTACAGTAACTGCAAAAAATCAGCCGGAAATTCACAAAACCGTGACGGTAACCTCTGCTTATGTGCCGGTAACATCCGTTGTTCCGGCAATTTCCGGCACAAAAGAAATACACAGTCGAAATGCAAACAGCGACGGACAGGAAACGGATGGCAGAGTTGCATTCAATCCAATCCTTGGTTCGGCAGTTGTCACACCGGCAAATGCAACCAATGCAGATAAAGTAATGATCACAAGTGATGATCCGGACGGAACGATCGCATACTATACAAATGGCGAAAAGGCTTACATACCGAAACAGGCCGGAACGGTAACCTTTACAGCGACGATCGAAGATACCAATCCGCAGACGGGAGAAACGAAAACAGTTTCCGGTGACAGTACGGTAACCTTTGTCTACAAAAATAACGTAAAAACCGTAGAACTTGCAGAAGAAAATAAGAATATGACGGTAGAAGCCGGCAAGAGCAGTGCAGTGTTTGCACCAATTGTCACAGGTGAACTGGATGATCAGGGATACGATGTCACGGAACCGGCTCTGAAATGGACTTACAGCCAGAGAGGTATTGCACAGGTTGTGAGAACCGGAAGCGGTTACTGGAAAAAGAACGGCGATTATAATGTGAACGATCCGGATTATGGTTCCTATCTTCCGGTGGCAGAATATCAGATTACGGGACTCTCTGAAGGAACCGTGACAGCAACCGGAACACCGATCGATGGCAAAAATAACGTAAAACCGGTAACGATCACTATTACCGTAACAAAGGGAAGCACCGCAGATATCGATGTAAAAGCAAAAGCAGAAGAAGGCATCAACAGTGCCGTAACGTACATCACAGAAAAACACAGCACAGACGGCTATGCGTATGGAGATGAATGGCTGATCTACGCATTGCTTCGCAATGGAGTTGAGATTAGCTCAGATGTGCAGGATGCTTATTATCAGTCTGCTGCAGCGGAAGTAAAGAAATGGAATGCAGACCAGAAGCCGACAGACATCGAGCGTGTTGCCCTGACACTTACGGTAATGGGCAAAGATATCACCGATGTGGACGGTACAGATCTGGTATCCATGATCTGCAATTCCGAAAAGCTGAGCGATGGATCAAATGAACTGATCTATGCACTGATGGCACTCGATGCAGCCAATGCTGCGATTCCGGCGGATGCAAAATGGTCCAGAAACACGATCATAGAAGCAATGCTTGGTTTTCAGAATGAAAACGGTGGATTCGGACTGACCGGAAAAGACAGCACCAGTGTAGATATGACGGCCATGGCACTTCAGGCCCTTGCACCTTATCAGGAGCGAACCGAAGTAAAAGAAGCAATTGATCGTGCAGTTTCCTGTTTAAAAGAGGAGATGCGTGATGATTTCGGATATGGAACTTCCGAATCTACGGCTCAGGTACTTCTGGCACTTTCCTGCCTTGGCATTGATCCGACTTCTGCAGAAGTGGGATTTGGTACACCAAACTTTAATATGATCACAAATCTGATGAAATACCGCCAGAATGACGGAGGATTTTCACATCTGTCTAACCTTACAAAATCGCAGGAAATGTCAACGGTACAGGTACTGCAGGCACTTGATGCATATAAAAAAGGAACAAACACCTACTGGTTGATAAATGGTGAAAATCAGAGCGTGGCTGTCACCATCCTTGGCGATGAAGTACACGACAGCGACAAAGACGGAAAGATCCATGCATTTGTAAAGAATAACCTTCAGGTATGGGCAGCACAGAGCGAGTATCGTGTTCCGAAGAATGCAACCGCCATGGAAGCTCTGGATGCGGCACTTGCGGCCAATAAAATGACCAGTGAGAAAAAATACGGTGACACTTACATTGCATCGGTTACAAGAGCAGACGGGGTGAAACTCGGAGAGTTTACAAACGGAAGCAAATCCGGCTGGAAATATAGCGTGAACGGAACGGAACCGGATGTTGGTGCATGTGATTATACATTAAAAGACGGTGACATTGTCATGCTGCACTATACAGACAACTATGCAAAAGAAAATACAGAAATCGATGAACAGGTAGAAAATGTTATTCGACTGATCGCAGCTCTTCCTTCCTTAGATAAGCTTACACGGAACGATCAGGAAGCAGTAAAAGCAGCAAGAGCAGCATACGACGCACTTACCGATACACAGAAAGCAAATGTGGAAAATGCAGATCTGCTGGTAAAAGCGGAAGCACAGCTCAAGGCTTTACAGGATGCAAAGAAAGACGATGATAAAAAGGACAACAACAAGGGCGATAACAGCAATAACAACGGAAACAACAATACTAATACAAACAACGGCATAAACGGAAATCAGAATCCGGGCACACAGACCATTGTCAGACCGGCAAAAGTAACAAAACTGACCGTATCTTCCAAAAAGAAAAAAGCATTCCTGAAGTGGAAGAAGAACAGCAAAGCAACCGGATACGAAATCTACCGTGCCACAAAGAAAAACGGCAAGTACAAAAAGATCAGAACGATCAAAAAAGCATCTGCCGTAACATTCACAGACAGCAAAGTAAAGAAAGGCAAAACTTACTATTATAAAGTAAGAGCTTACAAGACCGTAAAAGGAAACAAAGCAAACGGAAAATTCAGTGCGGTCAGAAAAGTAAAGATTAAAAAATAGCAAAAAACGATAAAAAAAGGAGCTGCCTGCGACAGCTTTGGAAGGTTTATGTATAGTTTCCTAAAACAATCATTTACAGAAAGGAAAAGCAAGGCATGAAGAAAATGACACTTGGAAATCGTATCCTTGCCATGCTTCTGGCGTTTGTCATGATCCTGACCGGAATCGCTCCTGGCACATTCAATGCCCGGGTCGTGAAAGCAGCTGATGCGACAGAACAGAGATTTAACAGGATCTACCGTGAAGACGGCATCGTACAGGTGACAAATTCCATTTACCAGAATTCGGACAGCATACTGACGCCGAAGGAAACATCACATCGTATCAAGGCACGGAAGGCCGGTGAAGTTACAGATAACAGCCAGGTATCCGACAAAGTCGATATAGATCAGATTGTAAAAGAAGGTATCACAAGTGCATCCACCTTCCTGAACAGCCAGAACTATAAATATGAATGCAGCGGTGCATCCGACTGGTATATCATGTCAAAACTGCGTACCGGACAGACGATCAGCGATGCAGAAAAAGAAGCATACGGTCAGAGTGCTGTTTCTGTTGTTTCAAAATGGAAAGCAAACCAGAAACCGACCGATATCGCAAGAGTGGCACTGACTCTGTCTGCTATGGGCAAAGATATCACGAATGTAGGCGGTGTAAATCTTGCAGCAATGCTGTACAGCAGCGACAGACTGGAAGACGGTTCAAACGAACTGAGCTGGACACTGATCGCACTGGATGCAACCTCTCAGAGAATTCCTGCAGATGCAAAATGGAACAGAGAATCCATGATCGATGCACTGCTTGGATTCCAGAATGAAAACGGTGGTTTTGGCCTGTTTGACAACAAATCAACAGGTGTAGATATGACTGCTATGATCCTGCAGGCACTGGCACCATATGTAAAAGAAGCGAAAGTACAGACGGCGGTTGACAAAGCACTTGCTTATCTGAAAGATGCTATGGACGAAGAATACGCTTATACTTCTTCCGAATCTGCTGCACAGGTTATCCTGGCACTTGCCTGCCTGAAACTGGATGCCGTGGATGCAGGTTTTGCAGCAGAATCAAAAGGTATCTTCTCAACGCTTGAGAAAAATTACTGCGTGAAAGACGGCGGTTATGCACATCTGAAAAATGGTGCTGCCAATGCAATGGCTTCTTACCAGATCATGGAAGCATACGAAGCATACAGAAGATTTAAAGCATCCGAAGAAGGTTACTGGGATATGAACTCCCTGAAACCAAGTACACCGGAGACGCCGTCTACCCCGAACACACCGGAGACGCCGTCTACTTCGGAAACACCGGGCACACCGGAGACGCCATCTACACCGGAAACGCCATCCACGGATAAGACCCCGGAAACACCGACCACAGAAAAACCGGCTAAGAAACCGGCCAGACCTGTGATCAGAAAGGCAGCAGCAGGAAAGAAAAAAGCAACTCTGACCTGGAAAAAAGTCAAGGGTGCAGCCGGATATCAGGTATATCGTTCCATGCGTAAAAACGGCAAATACGTTTGCGTGAAGAAAAACCTGAAGGCAGCAAAATACACAGACAAAAAGCTGAAAAAGGGCAAAACTTACTATTACAAAGTACGTGCATATAAAAAAGTCAACGGAAAGACCATTACTGGTGCATATTCTGCCATACGTAAAGTTAAGGTAAAATAAAGTTACAGAGAAACACAAAAACAGGAGTATGGATACGCTCTTCGGCAGAAGGAGTCTTCCATACTTCTTCCTGTTTTATAGGAAGGAGTCCATATTTTGAATATAAGAAGACGCACAAAGAATATTATTGCTGCTCTGTTTGCCATGGTTTTATGCCTGACAGGATTTCTGCCGTTATCCGGCATGCAGACAGTCAGAGCAGAAGAAAAAGAAGCAAAGATCTGGTTTAAAGACAGCGAAGACAACGCAGACAGTGGTAAAGCCACGTTTGTATCGGACAAGGGCGGAATCGTTTATGCATCCGTAGAAAAATTTACCGTTGGACAGGGCTATCTGATCGAGCCGACGGAAGTTTCCTTTGAAGCCGGAGAGACTTATGCAGATATCATCGAAAAACTTCTGAAAGCAAACGGCTATACTTACGATGCACAGAACACCGGAATGGGATTCTATCTGGCAGAGATCGACCATGCAGACAGCGGTGTACTGAATATTCCGCAGTGTATTTCAAATATGTCAGAAGATGCACCGACCAATGACAAACACAAGTCGAATCCGTATAAAGATACGCAGGGGCTTGGTGAGTTTTCATACTCCAATTATTCTGGATGGTATTATTTCGTAAACAACGAAAATCCGGGCCTTGGAATGGGCGGGGTAAAAGCCAGTGACGGAGATGTGGTGCGTTATCAGTTCACACTCTACGGACTCGGTGCAGATCTGGGAGATAAGCCAAATGATCAGACAGGCGGTATCAAAGCACTGGAACTGCCGAACAAAGATTCCGTCACCAAAAATCTGGCACTTATGAGACAGATCCTGGCAAAAGATGACAAGGCTGATCCGGAAGGTATATACAAAAACGTTCTGAAAATCGTAACCAATATGGACAGCACAAAAGAACAGTTTGCTCAGGCAGAGCAGAGAGTGTCCGCCTGGCTTGCAGAGTATCCGCAGAAAAAAGCAGAGCGTGACAGGGCAGAAAAGGAAAAAGCAGAGCGTGAGAAAGCCGCAAAGGAGGCAGCACTTCAGAAAAAATATACACCGGCCAAAACGACACTGAGATCCATCAAAAATGCCGGAAAAAACAAAGTACGACTCACCTGGAAAAAAGTATCCAAGGCTACCGGTTACGAAATCTACCGCAGCACAAAGAAAAAAGGCACTTACAAAAAAATAAAAACCATCAGCAAAAACAAAACCGTATCTTTCGTGACCAAACTGCCAAAAAAGAAAGGAACCTGTTACTTCAAAGTCCGTACGTATCGCAAAGCCGAAGGCAAAGTTTATTACGGCAAAGATTCCGCTGTGAAAAGCAAAAAAGTAAAATAGAGAAAATATATCAATATCCAGACGTCCATCCGGAGAGCAGATCTCCGGGTGGACGTTTTTTGTGCTTCTGATACCTGTATAAGAAGAATATGTCATGCGATGCATGACGTGCACCTTGCAGCAAGAATGTCAGAGGGATTCTTGGACAGATGTAAATAAAAAAATGAATATAAACAGTGCATAACAGTTGACAACAGTGCTAAACTGTTATATACTGTTTGCAACAAAAGCAAAGAAATGGAGGAATCTATGAAACTGATCATCAACAATTCTTCCATGCAGCCAATCTATGAGCAGATCTGCACACAGATCAAGAATAAAATCTTAAGCGGTGAACTGAAACAGGAGGAGATGCTTCCCTCTGTGAGAACCTTCGCGAAAGAACTGAGGGTCAGTGCGTTGACGGTAAAAAAGGCCTACGATGCTCTGGAACAGGAGGGCTTCATCGTTACAGTGCATGGAAAAGGAAGCTTTGTATCCGGAGTCAATCAAGAGCTTCGCATGGAAGAAAAAAGAAAAGAAGTAGAAACGGATCTGGAACAGGCGATCCGCAAAGCAAGGAGCTGCGGCATGACAGAAGCAGAGATACGGGAGCTGTTTGAGCTGATCCTGGAAGATTAGGAGGAGAAGAGGATGGAAGAGATTTTGCTGGATTTAAAAAATGTCAGAAAACAATATGCAAATTTTTCACTGGAATGTTCGATGCAGGTAAAGCGTGGAAGCATCACCGGGCTGATCGGTGCAAACGGAGCCGGAAAGACGACTATTTTCAAAGCATCACTGGGACTGATCCATACAGACGGCGGTGAGATCCGGATGATGGGAAAGACACCGCAGCAGCTGACAAACGAAGAATGGGAAAAGATTGGAGTGGTACTTTCCGATGCGACCTTTCCGAATATTCTGACAGCGGAAGATGCAGGTGCGATCCTGAAAAAGATGTATCATCGGTTTGATAAAGCAGATTTCGAAGAGAAATGCAGAACATTCGCTATCCCGATGAATAAAAAGATGAAAGAAATGTCAACCGGAATGAAGGCAAAACTGAAAATTCTGATGGCAATGTCTCATCAGGCAGAAATCCTGATACTAGATGAGCCGACCTCCGGTCTGGATGTGATGGCAAGAGAGGGGATTCTGGATGCTCTGCGTGCCTATATGGAGCAGGAAGAGCGGGCAATTCTGATCAGTTCGCATATTTCCGGGGATCTGGAAAATCTCTGCGATGATCTTTATCTGATCGATCAGGGAAAAATCCGTCTGCACGAAGATACCGATGTTCTGCTGGATCAATACGGTATTTTAAAAGTGACCGAATCCGAATTTGCGGCACTGGATAAACAATATATTCTGGCATACTGCAAAGAAGATTTTGGATATCGCTGTCTTACCGATCAGAAACAATATTACATGGAAAATATGCCGCAGATCGTGATTGAAAAGGGAACGATCGATGAAGTGATGAAAACCATGTTAAAAGGCAGCAGCCGGAAAGGAGTATCGTTATGAGAGGATTGTTCGAAAAAGATATCAGAATAATAAAAAATCAGAAAAAAATGATGCTGATCTTTGCTGGAATGGGAGTTTTACTGCTTCTGTCAGGGGTGGAAATTTCCTTTATCCTGCCTTATATGGCATCCGTGATGACGAGCGTTGCGATCAGCACGATCAGTTATGACAGCATGGACAATGGAAACAGCTTTCTTTTTACCCTTCCGGTCAGAAGAAAAGACTATGCAACAGAAAAATATTTCTTTGTATGCGGATTCGGAGCAGTTTCCGCACTGATCGTAGCTATCGCCTGTGGGATTCTTCTGCTGGTTAGAAAAAGCGAAATGACAGCAGGTGCCTTTGGCGTAGAGACAATGACATGTCTGCTGATTGTGCTTCTCCTTGCAGATCTGCTGGTTCCATTACAGATCAAATTCGGGGCAGAAAAATCAAAGATCGTGATTCTGGCAACGGTTGGTATTCTGGTTCTGGGATTTGAAATTATGAAAAATCTGGATCAGTACATGCAGGGAATCAGTAGCTGGGGCAGAAATTTATGGCAGATCATCAGCAGTTATAAAATTTTGTTTGGCATTGCCGGAATCCTTTTGGTCGCATTGCTTACCTTCATATCCTGGACGATCTCTTGCCGTGTGCTGGAAAAGCAGGAAATGTAAAAAATATCAGGTCCAAAGGTCAAGAAAAAGAGAAATAGTACTTGACCGGAGGACCTGTTTTTGCTAAAGTTATATTACGATATAGTAATAGGAGCTGCCTGAATCCCACCGGTTCCTGAACTATAAGAATATAATATAACAGGAGGTAAAAACAATGGGTTGGTATGGATTATCCGATTCTGAACATGAAATCATGAAGTACATCTGGAAACATGAAGAGGTAACATTAAGAGAGGTGGTAGCCTGGCTGGAGAACAGAGGCTATACGTGGAAGCAGCAGACGGTCTATACGCTTCTGAACCGCCTGATAGATAAAGGTGCGATCACAGCGATCAAGAAAGGAAATTATCGCTTATATTATCCGGCGATCACAGAAGATGAGCTGATCGGACAGTGGACGGAAAATCTGGTAGAGAATGAATACCAGGGATCCCTGAAGAACTTTCTGCTGGCATTCACCAGAAAAAAATCACTGACCAGAACAGAGGCAGATGAGCTCCGCAAAATTCTAGACGAAAAAGAAGAATAAAGCGAAAATAAGGGAGCAAAGGAGAAGAAATATGTGGGATTTGCCGATGTATATGGGACTGGTCGGAAGCGTAGCATATGTTGCGTATAAATTGCTATATCGGATGACAGGAAAAGAAAAACTGAGTGCATCCGGCCGCTGGATTCTGCTGAGAGTTGTGATGGTATTTTATCTGCTTCCGTTTCCACTGCTGTCAGAGCCGTTAAAGAAGATGGTAAGAAATCTGTCTGACAGGGATATCCTCTTTCGGAAAGTGAATGAAGGGGTGTATTGGGAAGATGTTTCAAAAACGTTCTATATAGGAAAAAGCGGGTATATGACATTTGGAACAATGGAGATCTGGAAACGAAATATTCTGATAACAGGAGTTGTTGTTTTTCTGATCTATATGCTGCATTTTCTGAAAACTTATCGGGAATGTCGCAGACTGGCACAACGGATTCCGGGGCAGAAGCCAAAGAATGATCTGGATGATGCCAGCAGCCGGATTGCCAGGAAGTATCATGTAACCATAAAATATGTCCCAGAAAAATGTGGTTCTTTTACGCAGGGGATCAGGCGTCCGACCGTTGTGATCGCACAGTCTGAAGATGAAAAAGCAACACAGTATCAGATCAGGCATGAAATGACACACATCAGGTATCACCATACCTTCTGGTCACATCTTGCCTTTCTGGTAAATGCAGTCCATTTCTGGAATCCGCTGGCTTACCTTTTTTATCAGGAAGTACGTCAGTGTATCGAATTGCATTGCGATGAGAAAGTATGTCAGTCACTGACAAGAGAAGAATGTATCGAATATGGAAAACGGATACTGGATGCAGCAGTGCAGGATTCCAATACCGGTGTGCTGAATTTCAGAGGAAAGATCCGTTATCATAATATGGAGGAGAGAATCAAAATGATCAAAAGAAAACCGAAAACGAAAAAAGGAATCTTGCTGGCAGCGTTGCTGCTGATGTCCGCAGCTACCGCAATCCCGGTACTGGCATATGAAAGCCCGAAGGTTGTATACGACGAAAAACTTGAAGCTGGAGAAGTGTTGACTGATGTAGTCTTTGTTCCGGACGGAACAGAGCTTGTGAATAAACCGGATTGGTATGTAGACGGGATTCCAACGGGAGAGATTCCGTTTATCACAACGGATGCTTATTTTATGGATGAAGCTGGAAATATCACCTATCTTTCAGAAGAAGATGTAAGTGTGCAGGCGATATGCAGCCATTCTTTTGAAAGTGGAATAGTCAGGACACATAAAAAAAATGCTGCGGGCGGCTGTACGATAATAGAATATAGTTGCCAGCGATGTACAAAATGTGGTTACATAAAAAATAAAGTGGAAAAAAACGTAATTACGAATAAAACGTGTCCGCATAAATAATAGTTCCAGGTCCCCTTTGAACAGAAATAGAGGATAGTAATAAAATCCCATTGGACAAAAAAGATAAAAACAGAAATGTCTGATGGGATTTTTTGCAAATATTATCAAAAATAAGTAGGAACGTTGCTCCTTATCGAAAGAAATCTCTAAAAGAAAGATATATTACAATCATGAAATATAAAAATTCAATGTGAGAAATAAAAAATATATATGATGATGCCAGGATTCAGATGTTTTGATCCTGATATTATAAAAATCAAAGAAGGGAAGTGTAGCAAATGAGAAACAATGTAAGAAAAAAGATGAGCCTGATATGTCTGCTGTTCTGTATGATTTTGCTGGCAGGGGTTCCGGCAGCAGCGAAGACAAAGGTGAAGAAACCAAAGATATTTGCAAAGGTTACGGATGTTAAGATCAGCAAAAAGAACGTAAAAACAGGTGATACACTCCGTTACAGCTTTGTGATCAAAGCACCGAAAATTACAGCGTATAATGAATGTAAATATGGTGTGGACAATGTATACCTGATCTGGAAATCAGAAAAAGCACCAAAACAGGAAATTAAGATGAACATTCCGTGGGATAAAGCCGGAGCAAAACATAAACCAAACCTTCGCGTTAAGGGAAAGATTAAGATTAAAAAAAGGATGACAGGCGGTAACTGGAAACTGACAGGCATATATTTCAATTATCAGGATCCGGAGTCAGATGATGGAAATAACAGCCTTTACCTTGTTCATAAAAAAGGTGCAAATTATAAAAAAATTTCTAAAAACAAGCTGGCAGTTGATCTTTCTGAAACCAGATTCAAGGTGAAAAATAAAAAAGTGGATGCAGACAAAGATGCTCCGGTCGTAGAGGAAAATTCCCTTGAACTGGTAACAGAATCTCCGTTAAAAGGCGGTGTGTTCCGTGTACGTGTAACGGATAAGAGCCAGATTAAGAGTGTACAGTGTGTCTGGGAAAACCGTACCATAGAAGAAGGCATCCGTTATCGTGACGATTACGAGAAATACACCATGAATTATAATAAAAAGACCGGTTACTACGAATGTGATATCCCGGCGGCTGTTAAAGACAGCGTGACTAAAGAAAGTATGTTCAAACAGCTGACTTCCATCAAAGTAGTTGATGCATATGGAAATCAGGCAGAATATTACACCTATGGTCAGAATCATGACAAGAAGATTGAAGCATCAAAACTGATCCTGTATTCTGATGCAGAAATCCAGAAACAGGTAGAAGCAAACCCGGATGTAAGATATAAAACTTACATTTTGGAAAGATAGAAGAAAAAAGTGTGAGAAGGCGTTCACCCGGAGAAAATCCAGGTGGGCGTTTTTTTCGATTTACAGGAAATTTTGTTTTAAACAAAGCTGAACACATAATTTGTGCAAACAAAACAATAAAGAAACGTAAACAAAATGTAAATCATAAAAAATACACAAAAAATGTAGCAAAAAAGCATTGACAATTCTTCCAAAGAAAGATATATTACAGTTACGAAGTACGAAAAATAAATATCAAGGAGGAAAAAGGATGGGAATGAAAAAATTAAAGAAAGTGGCGATGATAGCTGCAGCCAGTATGTTTATAATGATGATGCCGATGATCCAGACACATGCAGCACCGACGGATGTGATCGAAAACAATGAGAGCGGTATTCCAGATAAGACACTTTATTGGAATATTCTGAAAGTACTTGGCAAGCAAAGTACCGATACCTTTACAGAGCAGGAAGCATCCAGCGTGGAAGAGCTGGAAATTGTCGATTATAAAAAAATACCTATGGAAAGCCTGAAAGGAATCGGTTATCTGACAAATCTGGAAACTCTGAGAATCAAGGATCAGCGGCAGCTTTCCAGTCTGGAAGGTCTGGATGGAAGACTGACAAAACTTGATGCCCTGGAAGTATCGTATAGCGGTATCACAAGCATAAAAGAAGTGGCAAACTTGCCATCGCTGGTCTATCTTACTTTTGATGGAGATAAGATCCGCAGTCTGGATGGAATCCAGGGATTAAAGAATCTTCGCTATCTGATGGTTTATGATAACTGTCTGACCAGCCTGAAGGGGATTGAAAGTGTAGTAAATCTGGAGGAATTTTATGCATACGGTAATCAGCTGACCAGCCTGAAAGGAATTGAAAATCTCACTAAGCTTAAAAAACTGGAAGTCGGAAAAAATCGACTCAAGAACCTGAAAGGGATTGAAAAACTGACAAATTTGGAAGAGCTTGGTGTTTCGGAAAACAGACTGACAGATATAAAAGAAATCAAAAATCTGAAAAAGTTGGAACGGATATATGCATTTTGCAATAAAATCAAGACGTTACCGAACCTGAAACAGTTCAGCAAACTGAGTTATGTATTTACTGATTTTTCAGATAATCTTCTTTCCGAAAAAGAACTGGAAGCCAAACTTCCGAAAAGATTTCTGACAGGCGGTAAACACAAAAAGGCATGGCTGTCAGATCAGAAAGAGTTCCAGAAATTAAAACGCACGATCAAGTTGGTAAATCCGAAAAAGAAAACCGAGATTTCTGTAAAAACAAAAGAAATATCCGGCTATGCATTTCCGGAAGCGTATGTTGAACTGAAAAATCTGAAAACAGGAAAGACAACCAAATGTGTGAAGGCAGATAAGAACGGATACTTCAAATTGAAAAAGCTGAACCTGAAAAAATGGGGCGGAGCAAAAGTTCAGGTAAACCTTTACAAATACAGTAAAGAGCAGAAGAGAAACGTTCAGGTAGTCTGCAATACCGTTCTGAAGGTGAAAAAGAAATAAAAAATGTAATATTATAAAAAGAAGGGAAGCGTAGCAAATGAGAAACAATGTAAGAAAAAAGATGAGACTGATATGTCTGCTGTTTGCTATGGTCTTGCTGGCAGGGGTTCCGACAGCAGCAAAGGACAGAAAAAATCAAAAAGCGGCGGCAGAAAATGTTGTAAAAAAAGAAATGGTATGCAAGACGAACGGAACCATTTACCAGTGGAAAAATGATTCTTGGCGAATCAAAAAGAAAACGATTCGTACCAAAAAAGAATTTAAAAAGTTCCAGACGGTGCTGAAGAAAAAGCAGGAAAAAGGCCTCAGAAAAATGTTAAAAAAACAGTATGCCGGAACGAATTTCAGGAAAAAGAGCATCGTGCTTGTTCCGCAGCTGCTTTCACCATATATGAATTATAAGTATAAGGGCATGGTAACAAAGTTCGATGCAAAAGGAAAACTGGTCGGTGAAATCCAGATCGAGAGAAGCAAAGACATGGATAAACCAGGCGTGTCCTATCCGGCAATCGTGAAAACATATGTGGTGGTTGTACGAGTTCCGAAAGCACAGGAAGCAATGATTGATTATTATCAGATCGCGTTTCAGGATTAAAGCAGAATCACAGAAAATCAGGCATTCAGATGAAAAATGAATGCCTGATTTTCTGTGATTAGAAGAGGATTTGATGTATACAATTTTTGAGATTCCATGTATAATGTGAAACAAAGATTGGAGGGGAATTTTATGGTCTATGATTTTTCTGTATTATTTAAGGACGAATTAGTGGCGGATGTACATATTAACACTGAGAAAAACGAATCATCCATTAAGCGGTATCTTCTTGGACCGAAACAGCCATTCATGTGTGACAGGCAGGATATTTTTTATATTTTTGGTTTTCTGGAGTCCAGATGTTTTGAGAATGCCAGACCTGATCTGAAAAAAATACTTGCTGCTCATGGTATGACAGAGAATAACCCATATGAATGGAATAGACGTACGCATGGAGTGATGTTTAATGATTTTTGGTGGTTACGTTTTCCGGGTGAAAAATTAACATGGGATGATGTTAACGTAAGGGGGCAAAACCTTTTCCTGTTAGGTGAATAAACAGTTTACTAAAAAACAATAGAAAATAGAATAAAATCTATAGAATGAAAACAAAATCTATAGAATGTGTTATGGAAAGGATCAGAAAAAACTGATAGTCTGTAAGAGAAATGAAAACCCGAAAACTGGTGCGTACAGCACCGGGATATATAAACAAAGAAAGGATGGGGAATGGGAATGAAAGAACACAGACAACTCAGAAAATTCTGGTCCTTTTTACTGGCGTTTGCCATGGTGTTTACCACAGCAGTCGGAAACATCGGACCAGTCGTTATGGCAGCAGATGATGATACGTTTGTAGAAGTCACTGTTCCAAACGGAGATTTTGAGTCCGGGGAAACGGCATGGACGTTTACCGGTGACATTCAAAATCTGGATTATTACTGGAAATTATTTCAAAGTGCTGCGATGACAAACAACCAAACCACCATGTATGAGGTGTGCAGCAAGAAGAACACAAGTGTAACGAAAACTTACAAATGTTCGCAGACAGTAAAAGGACTGGTGCCGGGTACTTACAAGGCATCCATCGATGCAACCGGCGGAAATGATCCGGGAACCCATACCACCACACTGACAGCAGGCGGAAAATCGGTTGCAGTCACACCAAATAAATGGAACGAATGGGTGACTTACACAACCGATATGTTTGAAGTAGGTGAGGATGGAACCTGTGAGATCAGCATTGACAGTACCGTAACCGGTCAGTACCTCGATATGGACAACGTAAAACTTTACCGCAAATCTGAAGCAGGACCAAAGACGGTAGATAAAGTTGCAGATATCACAAAGAAAGTGATCGTTGGAAGTACCTTTACCGCACCGACACAGGCAACCGTTCTGTATACAGACGGAACAAATGCACTGTTTGATGTGACATGGAACAGCGATGAGCTTGCAAAGGTAGATACCCAAACAGCAGGCAGGACATTTATGGTAAACGGAACAGTTACCGTAGAAGGAACCGCATACGATGCAGTGATGAATGTAGAGGTTCTGGATGCATCCGGTCTGGTTCAGGAAGTTCCGGAAGATGCACTTGGATCTGTAGATTTCGATGCAAACTGGCAGTTCTATCTGGCAACCAGAACACCGGAAGTCGCTGACGGCGGTTTCGCCGCAGCAGGTGTCAAAGATGCCGGAGATTACACAACGGCTGAGATCATTGATCCGGATTTCAACGATCTTGGATGGAGAACGGTGGATGTTCCGCATGATTTCAGTATCGAAGGTGCAAAAGTAAAGAGTTCTTCTGATGCACAGGCATATCTGGAGGGCGGACTTGGTTATTACCGTAAGAAATTTACCGTACCGGCATCTATGGAAAGCAGCACAACCAATCCGGGAAGAAAGATTACAATTGATTTTGAAGGCGTTTACCAGAACAGTGTTGTTTATTTAAATGGTGAAAAGATTGGAAGCTATCCAAGTGGTTATACCGGATTTGCCCTGGATATCACAAACAAAGTAAAATATGGCGAAGAAAATGTACTGGTTGTAAAAGTACAGAATATGTCACCGTCCGGTCGCTGGTATACAGGAAGCGGTATCATCCGTCCGGTACATCTGCTGATCGACAATCAGGCACATTTCAACCGCAACGGTATTACACTGACAACTCCGACTCTGGAGGACGATTATACAGCATCCAAAACAGGAGCACTGAATGTAGAAGCAAACGGTTATTCGGACTCTACAAACTCCAATGTTTATATGGAAGTAACTGTGCTGGATGCAGACGGCAAAGAAGTAGCAAAGAAGAGTACAGAGAAAACAGCAATCAACCCAAGTACTGCATTTACCCTGTCTTTGAAAGACAGAGATGCTGTTGAGGTTTCCAATGTAAATCTCTGGTATCCGTGGAATCTTGGTACCCCGTATCTGTACACCGTAAAAGTAGATCTGTATCAGGAGATCAATGGTTCTTCCGATGGCTATCAGCTGATCGATACCGAAGAAACCGAATACGGATTCCGCTGGGTAAAAGTCAAAGAGACGACCAGTGATCCGACAAGCGGTGGCTTATATGTAAACGGACAGTATACAAAAGTTCAGGGTGTTGACCTGCATCACGATTCCGGTGCATTGGGAGCAGCAAGCTACAGCGATGCCTATGACCGTGAATTTGACAAACTGATGGCAATGGGTGTCAACGCATACCGTACTTCTCACTGCCCGCCATCCAAACAGGCGATCGAAGTCTGCCGAAGAAAAGGTATCCTCGTGGTAGAGGAAGCTTTTGACGGATGGGGAAGAGCAAAAGCAACGTATGATTTTGGTAATTTCTTCTTCCAGGAAGTACCGTCTGACTGGGCAGGACTGAAACCGAACGGTTATACACAGCTTCCGACACCGGGCGTAAACTACGATGGTGCAAAACTGACCTGGAGTGACTGGGTCGTACAGGAAATGGTAAACCGCGATAAGAATGAACCTTCTGTGATCGCATGGTCGATCGGTAATGAAGTCCGCGGCGTGGGCAGCAAACCATCCTGGTATGATGTTTCCAAATACGATCTGCTTGGTGTAAATCCAAGTGCCATAAATGAATATACCGAGGCAGTTCGTCTGATGGGCAATGTCAATGCAGCAGACGGCACACGTTACGTGCTGATGGGCGGTGACCAGGAAAGAAGTGTTCCGGCAGCAAATAAGGTATGGGGCTATGTAAATCAGGTACTGGACGGATATGGACTGAACTACAATACAGCAAAATCCGTAGACGGACTGATCAGCAGATATTCCATCGGTGATGGCACACTGCTTGAAAAAGCAACAAAGACCTTCTTCTTCGAGTCCGAGTCTTCTTCTCAGACTTCATCAAGAGGTGTTTACCTGGACCCGCAGTTTACGAACACCGGTATCAATCAGACTCCGGGCAAACGCGGCGGTTCCAACTATGACAACGACTTTGCATCCTGGACGATGTCCAATGAATATGGTCTGAAAAAAGACCGTGACCGCAAGAGCTTTATCGGACAGTTTATCTGGACCGGATTTGATTACCTCGGCGAGCCGACACCGTACAGTGTTTACCCGGTAGGTGTATCTTCCTTTGGTACGATCGACACCGCAGGTTTTGCAAAAGATTCCTTCTATTTATATCAGAGCCAGTGGACAAGCACGCCGATGGTACATCTGCTTCCGACCAACTGGGATCAGTGGCATGACGGCGAAGAAGTAGAAGTCTGGGTAAATACCAACCAGCCAAGTGCAGAGCTGTTCTTAAACGGCGAGTCTCTCGGCAAGAAGAGTTTCGATGAAAAAGAAACAGCTTACGGCAAGAAATATTATGAAACATCAGAAAAAACACAGGACGATAAGACCTGGGGTGACAGCACCAACCCTGGCGGTTACACCAGCAACGGAGCAGTTCTTGATGACGGCGAGTTAAATTCCGGAAAACTGCACCTGACCTGGAAAGTTCCGTATCAGGCAGGTACACTGGAAGTAAAAGCGTATGACAAAAACGGCAAAGTAGTGGCAACAGACAGTGTAAGCACATCTTCCACACCGTATACCATTTCGGCAGTGGCAGATAAGACCGTTCTCAAAGCAGACGGAACCAGCCTTTCTTATGTAGAATGTACCGTAGTCGATGAAAATGGAAATATGGTACCGGATGCAGATAACCTGGTGAAATTTGCAGTCAGCGGAAAAGCTTCCATCGTCGGCGTGGACAACGGAAAACAGGAAAGTGCAGAACTTTATAAATACGATAACGTAGATAAGAGCAGCTATTCTGAAAGAATGGCTTACAACGGAAAAGTACTGGTGATCTTGAAGTCAGAAAAAGAAGCAGGCGATGCTCTGCTGACCATTTCTTCTGACAATCTCAAGCCGGTACAGGTCGCACTGAAAGTAACAGAGAACGGAACTGGAGATGCACCGAAGGCAGCAGAAGTGACCGGAACCGAAAAATCGGTTGATGCAGTGAATGTAACGGTACCGACCGGTATGAGTGTGACACTTCCGTCTGTAGTAAAAGTAAACTATACAGGCAGTGCAGGAGATTACAGCCTGCTCAAAAAAGTAACCTGGTCTGAAGTAAAAGACGGAAAAGCAGAAGGAACGATCGAGGGCAGCAAGCTTACCGCACAGGCAGCGATCACCGAAAGTGATGATGCGGCAACCGATGTGGAACTGGCAGCGGGCAAAGCAAGTGCAACGGCATCCTTCACAGGATCTGATAAGAATTATCCGCAGAATATGCTGGATGGAAATGACAGCACAAGCTGGACCAATGCTTACAACAGAGGTGCATCGGTACTGCTTCCTGCAAACAGTGCATCCAGAAAGAATGAATATGTAGAATTTGACTGGGAAGAAGCCCAGGTGCTCAACCAGATCACCCTGAACTTCAAAGAGAGCCGCTACTGTGCAATCCCGAAAGTGCTGGAAGCACAGTACTGGAACGGTGCAGACTGGGCACCGGTATCCGCACAGAGTACCGTGAAAGAATCCGGAGCACCGGCAGTGATGCAGTTCAAACCGGTTTACACAACAAAAGTCCGTGTGTACATGGAAAATGCAACACCTTATACAACATCCGGCAACATGGAGATCACAGAAGCATCTGTGAAATTAAGTACCGAAAAGCTTGGTGCACGCCTGGTACTCGAAGGCGAAGATGCTGTGGTACAGGGCAAGAACCTGACAATGAACGCAAAACTTGCAAACCTTTCCTCAGACAACCTGTTAGGTGAAGTAAGCTTCCGCGTTTCCTATGATGCAGATGTCTTTGAAGCACCGACGGTTGCATTGAAAGATGGCATCGAAGGTACGCTGACAAGCACAGAAGCAGACGGAAAGATTCTTTATACACTGAAAAACGAAGCTGGAATCCAGGCATCTACAAGTGATTTTGCAACGATCACCATGAAAGCAAAAGCAGATGCACAGCCTGGCAGCTACAGCGTAGGACTGGAAAATGTGACAGCAAAAGATACCACAGGAGCATCTGCAGATCTGACAAGCACAGCGATCACCGTTAAAGTAAATGAGCGTCCGATCACCGGAGAAGTGACTTACCTTTCTGACATTGATTGGAAATATGCACAGTCCGGATGGGAAAGTGTCATGAAAAATCAGTACTGTAACGGAGCATCTTCCGGAGCGATCTCTTTGAGTGTCGATGGCGAACAGACTTACTTTAGTAAAGGTCTTGGTGCAAACGCAGATGCAACAGTTGAGTATGATGTATCTTCTTACAAAGCACAGTTAGAAGAAAACGAAAAACTTTATTTCCAGGCATATGTCGGAATTGACTATTTCAAGAGAGCAAAGAAACAGAACGGTGATGGTGTTTATTTCGTGATCTATGACGGTGAAGTAGATGCAGATGGAAATATCCAGGGAACAGAGATTTATCGCTCTGCGAAATTAGACAGCTATAGCGATGCAGAACATATCAGCATTGATATTTCCGGTATCCAGAAAAATCTGGTTCTGTTCATGGATAAAGTCGAAAATAATGCACACGATAATGGCGACTGGGCAGATGCAAAACTGATCCATACACCGGATCCGAATGCAGCAGATAAAAATGAACTGAAACAGACACTTGACATTGCAAAAGCATTAAAAGAAGCAGATTATACCGTAGAATCTTACAAAGCACTGCAGGAAGCACTTGCGAATGCAGAGGCTGTATATGCAGACAAGAAAGTAACGCAGGAAGCGGTCAATGCACAGGCAGCAGCACTTCAGGCAGCCGTACAGGGACTGAAAGTTCCGGATGCAGCAGATTATCAGGAAGTTTTAAAGAAACTTCAGAATAAAGAAAACGAGCTGACACAGAAGGATGAAGAGCTGAAGACAGCAAATGAAAAAGTGACAGAACTGAAGAGCGAACTGAAAACGGCACAGGATGATCTGAAGAAACTTCAGGACAGCGTGGATGCCAAAGAATCTGAAATCGCAGCCAAAGAAGCTGAGATCACAAAACTGAACGGTGAACTGGCTTCCGCAAAAGAAGAAGTAAGCACGCTGAAGAAGGAAAAAACAGATCTTGAGAAATCTGTAAATGATTACAGAGCACGTATCCTGGAGCTGGAATCTGCTGCCAAGAAGCAGAAAGAAGAAAGCGATGCAGCTTACAAGAAACTGCAGGAAGAAAAAGAAGCAGCAAAAGCAGCACTGAAACAGGCTCAGGCTGAGATCGAGAGACTCAAAGCACAGCAGAATCAGGAAGAGCCAAAACCGGAAGAAACACTGAAAGTCGGAGATACCGTTACATCCGGAAATGTGAAATACCGTGTGATCAATGCACAGAAGAAACTGGCAGAGGCATACGGCGTAGATTCCAGGAAGGTACGTACCCTGAAAGTAGCAGCAACCGTGACAATAAGCGGTGAAAAAGTGAGCGTAACATCAATCGCAGCAAATGCATTCAAGGGTATGAAGAAACTGGAAAAAGTGACCATCGGAACAAATGTTTCCAAGATTGGCAAGAATGCATTCTCAGGCGACAGCAAACTGAAGAGCATCCAGATCAAGAGCAAGAAACTGACTTCCGTAGGAAAGAAAGCACTGAAAAACATCTCTGCGAAAGCAGTCATCAAAGTGCCGAAGAGCAAAAAGAAAGCATACACATCCCTGCTGAAGGGCAAAGGCCAGAAAAAGAGCGTAAAGATCAAATAGTGTGACAACAAAAACTTCATCTTAGCTGAAGTTCAACAGCAAAAAGAAATACACCGCATGAAAACGTGCGGTGTATTTCTTTGGCATTTTAATTTACTCTGTGATAATGGTTCCGGTCTTGCCTTTCAGGGCATCGATGGCATTTTCCAGATTTGTGATGATTGCAGAGCGTCCTCTTCCGGCTGTGATAAAATCAACGGAAGCACAGATCTTTGGAAGCATGGAATTTACACCGAACTGATCGGCTGCGATATGTTCTTTTGCTTCTTCTACCGTAATATGTTCCAGAAATCTCGGATGCTCGGTGTCACGGTCAATGTCAACCATCTTGTCGTTTGTGAGGATCATCAGGATATCTGCATCCACGCCTTCTGCGAGTTTTCCGCTGGCGTAGTCTTTTTCGATGATGGCACTTGCACCTTTGAGCTCATTGCCCTGCTGCAGAACCGGGATACCGCCGCCTCCGCAGGCAATAACAACCTGGTCGTTCTGAACCAGTGTTTTGATCGCATCGATCTCTACGATGCTCTTTGGCATCGGGGCAGCAACGATACGGCGGTAACCTTTGCCAGGCTCTTCTTTGACATAGTTGCCTTTCTGTTCTTCTGCCTCGGCCTCTTTAGCATCCATGTAACGGCCGATCACTTTGACCGGATGGTGGAATGCATCGTCATAAGGATCAACGATCACCTGTGTCAGGATCGTAGATACGGTTTTGAAGATGCCTCGTTTTAAAAGCTCGGCACGGACTGCATTCTGCAGGTCGTAGCCGATGTAACCCTGGCTCATGGCGGAGCATACGGACATCGGAGCGACTGTGTAGTCCGGATGCGTTTTGCCGAATTCGTTCATTGCAGTGTGGATCATGCCGACCTGCGGTGCATTGCTGTGTGTGATCACCAGCTGATAGCCTTCTTCCACCATATCAGCCAGCACAGCTGCGGATGTTTTGACAGCCTTTTTCTGCTCCGGAAGTGTGGTGCCGAGGGCACGGTGTCCGAGAGCGATTACGATTCTTTTCTTCATGCAAAATTACCTCGTTTCTCGTTGGATTTCAATAGTAGACTTTCTGGCATCATTTTATCAGGCTACAGCGAAAAAATCAATAAGAAATACGAAGAAACTGCATAAAATATCTGAAAAATATATTAAATAAATACAATTATAAAATAACAAAAAAATATTTAAAAAAGTGCTTGACAAATCAAAGGAGAACGCCTATAATAAAGACAACAAAACAAAAGAGAGAAACAAAAAACAAGGAGGACAGTCCAATGAAGACATAGCACTACATCAAAAATAAAAAAGCAGTCATTCAACTTCAGTGATTAAGAAAGCGAAGGGCAAATTCAAAAAAACAGAAAGAATTAAAATCAAAAGAATCTAAGAAAGAGAGGTACAGTCCACCAAAAACTTAAACTACATCTTCTTTTGTAAAACACAGAAGCGGACAGGATGAAAATGAAAGAAAGGTAAGAAGTCCAATGGAAATAGCAGAACATCATTAACAGGAGATATGTTGACGAGAAAGACATATCTCCTGATTTTTTTGTGTAAATTTAAAGAGAACGCTGCGATGTGTCCGGATGAATCTTTTTTTCGGACATCATAAGTACTCATAACAATATCCGCCTGAGCATAGTATGTCCTAAGAGGTGAGGACATTGAAATGTGCAGACGGATTTTTTAAAATATTTTCGCTTCCGGTAAGGAGGATCCTGCAGAAGGCAGATCTGAATTTTGGCGAGCTGCAGGAGATTCGGATGAGGATCAACAGTCCGCTGATGATTCGGCAGCGGGGAAAAGAATACAAGCTCACAGAAGAGGGGAAACTTCTGCGGTGTAACGGAAATGAGCAGTATGAGAAAGAAAATATTCATTACGTGGATCGCTGTGAGCTGATGGAAACGATGGAGTACATTGCCGGGTACTCGCTTTATGCTTACGAAGATGAACTGCGGCAGGGATTTTTAACGATCCAGGGCGGACACCGTGTCGGTGTCGCCGGGAAGATCCTGATGGAGGAAGGGAAGGTCAGGAGTATCCGTTATATTTCGTTTCTGAACATTCGGCTTGCTCATCAGGTAGAAGGCTGTGCAGATAAAGTAATGCCTTTTATTGTAGAGAATGGGGAAGTCTGCCATACACTGATCATTTCGCCGCCGTGCTGCGGAAAAACTACGCTGCTGCGTGATGTGATCCGTCAGATTTCAAACGGGAATGCCTGGTGTGAGGGAAAGAATGTCGGTGTGGTGGATGAACGTTCAGAAATCGGAGGAGCTTACCAGGGCGTTCCGCAGAATGATCTTGGCATACGGACGGATCTGCTGGACTGCTGTCCGAAAGCAGAAGGAATGATGATGCTGATCAGATCCATGTCACCGGAAGTGGTGGCAGTCGATGAGATCGGGGATTACGGAGATATCAAGGCGATTGAATCGGTGCTGAACTGCGGCTGCCGCCTGATTGCGACGGTTCACGGCAGTTCGGTGGAAGACATTGAGAAAAAACCGCTCCTTCAGAAGATGGTAAAGGAACACGTTTTTGACCGCTATATTATTTTAAGCGGAAAGAAAAAAATCGGTTCGGTGTGGGGGATTTTTGATGGCAGAGGGACCAGGCTCTACGGGGAGGAGGGGGTGGTATGCTGAAACTGTTCGGGGCAGGCCTTACCATGTTCAGCTGTTTTGCGGCAGGATGCCTGATCTGTGCGGAAATGAAAAAGAGAATTCACATATTGGAAGAGCTGCGTCGCATGACGGTTATGCTTTCGGCGGAAATTGGCTATGCGAATACGATGCTGGATGAGGCGTTTGGCAGCATTGCAAAGCGGGTTTCACCACCGCTTTCAGATTTTCTGGTACATGTGCAGGAAAAGATGCAAAAAGGAGAAGAAGCGAATCTTGGTGTGATCTTTGAAAAGCAGCTGGAGATGGATCTGAAAGGTACTGCCTTAAAGGAGAGCGACCTTGCAAGCCTTCGGACGCTTGGCGGTCAGCTCGGTTATCTGGATGTAGCGATGCAGAAAAAAACACTGGATTATTACCTGGAACAGGTCAGTGATGCGTGTGTTCAGGCAAAAAAAGAATACCGGGAGAAAGAAAAAATGTTTCGATGTCTGGGGTTTGGTGCCGGTGCGTTTCTTGTCATTTTACTTTACTGACAGAGAGAGGAGATGGAGATGAGTGTTAATCTGCTGTTTAAGATCGCAGCGGTCGGGATCCTGGTCTCGGTGCTCGGTCAGGTCTTAAAGCACAGCGGCAGGGAAGAACAGGCGTATCTTGCAAGCCTTGCAGGGCTGGTACTGGTGCTGTTCTGGGTGCTGCCGTATATCAGCCAGCTGTTTGAGAGCATAAAGGAGTTGTTTGCACTGTGATCAAAATTGCAGTTCTTGGGATTACCGGGATTTTACTGGCGTTGTTTCTCAAAGATAACAGACCTGTGTTTGCCGTGTTGATCAGCATGGCTTCCTGTATGCTTATTTTTTTCTGTGCAGTGGAAAAACTGAGGTATTTATCAGAAAGCCTGCAGCAGCTGCAAAGCTACACAAACATAAAGGATGCTTATGTGAAGATCCTGTTCAAAATGATCGGTATCACCTATGTGGCGGATTTTGCGGCAGGCATCTGCAAAGATGCGGGATATGGGGCAATCTCCTCACAGATTGAATTTTTCGGAAAGATCTCGGTGCTGGCGACAGGGACACCGGTTTTGCTGGCACTGTTTGAGACGATCCGCAGCTGTCTTGCCTGATGGTAAAATATATGAAGAAATATCGTATTTATGTATTTTTGCTGCTTTTTGCAGGATGGCTGGATGTGGCAGGACAGAAGCAGGTGTGCGAGGCGGCCGTTCTTTCAGAAAAAACGGCGGCGATCATGGCAGCATCGCAGGTGCAGGAAGAAAATCAGAATGGGGATACAGCAGAAGAATTACAGACCGGAGCGGAAGATTTCCTTAATATAAAGGCGTTTCATTTACAGGAAGTCGAAGAGAGCCTTGCAGATCTGGAGGAAGAGAGCAGTTTTCGTTTTGCGGATACACTGAAAAGCCTGATCAGGGGAGAAATCCCGCTGAATCTTTCAACTTTGAAAACGCTGGTTTTTGATGCACTGCTTCTGGAATGGAAAAATCAGAAAGAGACGGCACTGCAGGTGTTTTTACTGGTGATCGTGGCGGCACTTGTTTTGAATTTCACGGATCTCATGGAAAAGAACGGTACAGCACTGATCAGCTTTTTTATGATGTATCTGATGCTGGCAGCAGTTCTGATGAAGGGATTTACCGGGATGAGCCGGATGACGGATGCAACGCTTGGCAGAGTCAATGGCTTTATGAAAGCTCTGGTGCCGTCTTATTTTGCGGCGGCCGTTTTTGCGGGGAACAGCGTTGGAGGGCTGGCGTTTTACGAGTCGGCGATCCTGCTGATCGCAGCGGTGCAGTGGGTGCAAAGATATCTTTTTCTGCCCGGCGTGCAGCTTTATGTCCTGTTTTTGCTGCTCGACCATCTCTCAAAGGATGACAGGCTCTCGCATCTGGCAGAACTTGTGCGTACGGTGATCGAATGGGCAATGAAGAGCATGACAGCGGCAGCGATCGGATTTCAGGTGATCCAGGGACTGATCCTTCCGGCCGTTGACGGGCTGAAAAATACAGCCGTCAGCCGAACCGTATCGGCGATCCCCGGCATTGGCAACCTGTTTGGCAGCGTGACGGATACGGTGCTTGGTTCTGCCGTTCTTCTGAAGAATGCCGTCGGTGTGTGCGGGATGATCGCTGTTCTGATGCTCTGTCTCGCACCGGTGTGCCGTCTGGCGTTCTGCACACTGATCTATAAGGCGATGGCGGCTCTGGTGCAGCCGGTCGGTGACAAACGGCTCAACGAATGTGTGGCGGCAGTCGCAGAAGGAGTCGGGCTGCTTCTGAAGATCATGGTGTCCAGCAGTATGCTGTTTTTCCTGACGATCGCCATTGTCACCGCATCGCTTGGAAAATAGAAGAAAGGGGAGAAAAGATGTCGGCAGAGATTCGAAGCTGGGTACGGAGCATCCTGTGCTGCCTGTGTCTGATGCAGCTTGCAGAGCAGATCCTTCCGGATAACCATTATCAGAAATACATTCGGCTGTTTTGCGGTGTCCTGTTTCTGATCCTGCTGATTAGTCCGCTGACGGATCAGGCACATCTGACGGCAGTATTTGAGAAACAGTGGCAGCAGGCATTACAGCTGGAAGAGTGGGATTCGATCCGGATGGAACAGGAAAATTTAAGTGACTTAAGGAGCCGTGTTCTGACGGAAGCCTGTCAGAAGGAAGTGCAGCGTCAGATTGAAGAGACGGCAGACGGGGAGGGGATGAAAGGGACAAAAGCGAAGGTTGTATTTCAATCCGAGGAGACAGAGGGTATCCGCAAAGTAACGATTTCCGGGGGGTATGAGGATCTGCAGCAAAAAGAGGCGGTGCAGGAGCAGATTTTACAGAAACTCTGGGAAATTTATCAGATCAGCAGCGATAAAGTGGTCTTTTTGGGGGGATGAGCCGCATGAAACAGTGGCTGGATTTTTGGGAGAAATGCAAAGGAAAAAAGGGCAGTCCGGTGCTGATCGGTCTTCTTGTCGGACTGTTGCTTCTGGTGATCACCTGGCCGGATAACAGCAGCAAAAAGCAAAACACACAGACAAAAACCAATGCACCGGCAGTTGAAAACAACGTAAGAAATACAGAAGATCTGGCACAGGAACGGACACAGAGGATGGAACAAAGGCTTGAAGAAGTGCTTCGGGAAGTGGACGGAGTGGGGGAAGTCAAAGTGATGATTACCTTACGTTCCTGCGGAGCGTATATTGTGGAAAAGGACACAAGAACCTCAAACAGTCAAAATACACAGGATCAGTCCGGCGACAAAAGCACGGCGGATGCACAGGATTTCGAAGAGAACACGGTTTTTGAAAAGCAGGAAAACGGAGCGGAAACGCCGTATGTCAAAGAAATCACAGAGCCGGAAGTGGAAGGTGTGATCGTGGCGGCAGAGGGCGGAAACAATGCAAAAACAGCAGCGGATATTACCGATGCGGTCGTAGCATTATTTGGGATTGAAGTGCATAAAATCAAAGTAATGAAGAAGGTTTAAGGAGGAGAGATGTGAAACATATGTGGAAGAAAAACCAGATCATCATCACAGCTCTGGCGGCATTAGTCGCAGTGGCAGGCTATCTAAATTATTCGGGTACGAAACTCGGTGAAAATGCACTGCCGGCATCCACAACAGAGACCGAAGCCACACTTACCGATATCGACAGCCTGGATCAGGACATCACCCTTACCGACTCGGCGGACGGAGAAGTTTATTTAGGAGAAGCTGCGGCAGGCGAAACCGATGGTATGAGCGATGCCGCCCTGTCGGCGGGCGAAACAGATGCCGGAACGGACACTGCATCCGAAGAAGTGACCGACACGCCGGGCGAGGCAGTACTTACCAGCACAGGAACAGGCAGCAGCTTTGCGGCCCAGGCAAAACTGACCAGAGAGCAGGTACGATCCAAAAACAAAGAAACCCTGCTTGAGATCATCAACAACGAAAACGTGACCGAAGAACAGAAACAAAACGCAGTCAACGATATGACCGCCCTCACAGAGAACGCAGAAAAAGAGGCGGCAGCAGAGCTTCTGCTCGAATCCAAAGGATTTACCGATGCAGTCGTGAGCATCACAGACGGCAGCGTCGATGTGGTCATCGGACAGAGTGAGATCACCGATGCACAGCGGGCACAGATCGAAGATATCGTAAAACGCAAGACCGAGATTTCCGGTGAAAATATCGTGATCACCACCATGCAGAGTGAGTGAAAGAGGCAGCAGTGTGCAAAAGCATGCTGCTGTTTTACAGTAGATTCTCTGTACTATAAAGGCTAAAGATGAAAAAAGATGCCAAAAGCATAAAAAGTTTGTTATAATAGCATCATATATAAAATTTGTATCTTAATAAGGAGAAAAGTCAAATGAAAGTATACGCAAAATTCAGAATTGATATTGATAAAGAAGATGAATCCATCTACACGCAGAAAGCAGTAAATCTGATGCAAAAGCTGGGATGCAAGGCAGAAAAACTGTACAGTTCCATGGAAAGATATACGTTTACCGTGGACATTAAGAAGGCAGTCTACAGAGAACTTATGGAATTAAAGAAAGAAATTGACCAGGTATTTCAGTACGATGAAGATACGGAAGAAGATGACGATGAATTGCTGGATATCATAGAACCGGATATCTGGTGCTCTTATATACCGAAATATACGCAGGAAGAAGAGAAAAATGCGATCGGATATTATATTGACCTGGCAGGATATGAATTTGAAGAAAATGAGAAAAAGGTATATGAAAGTTTGTGCCCGGAGTGTGAAACTTTTTTCCAGAACAAAGAATATACCTTTAAAAAGAAAAAGCAACTGGAGGATCTGAACAGAAGAAAAGCAGTGTTTACCCGCCCGGGACAGTTAGATATGTTTGTGACCATTCCAATGTATGAATATCTTATAGAAAAAGGACTGTCCCAAAAGAATTTTATTCCGGCATATTACAGCGGAGTTTTGAAAAAAGTTGCAGGATATCAGTTAAAAGCAGAAAATGTACTGGGAAAGGGAGCCTTTCAATGTGAAAGCTACAGGGCAACAGAAGCATGCAGTCACTGTAAAAAAGTGCGAGTTCAAAAAGAAGCAGATGCGGGATTTCATAATATTTATCTGGATACAGAAAAACTGGGAAAATGGGAGCATGTCAATGCAACGTATGAATATACATACGGACATGCCAGAAGGATTTTAATTTATAGTCCGGAAATGAAAGAATGGCTGACAAAGGCAGATGAAAAATTGATCATGTATCCGGTATTTCCACTGGAGATGAAAGGAAAGATAAATCTGGAAAATGAAAATGGATGAGTTTAAAAGATATGTAGCGAAGCAGAATTCTTTCTTGATTTACGGGAAAACGAAATTATATGAAATAAGCATTACGTGGATTGAAAAGAAAAAATGCTACATGCTTCATGTTGATAAAGATTATTTCTGTAAAAACAGTGAAGAAATGCTGGCACTGTTTTATTGTGGATATCCTCTGGAAAAATGGATAAAAGAGGGTGAAGTTTTGCTTTGTATTAGGGATGAGGAAGCAGAGAAATTTGTACTTCAAAGGTATATAATTTCCCAATATCAGGAACGATGCAGGAAAAAATTAAAGCAGGGATATCGTAAAAATGAAAAAGAAGCTTTTTGGGAATTTTTGACGAAAAGACCGGAAATATTAAACAAAAATACAGTAAAAGCGATATCTGAAAAAGAATTTAAGAATGAGTTGAAAAAAGCAGACAACAAAGTTCAGGGTTATATGATTGGAAGTAATGGCTGGTTTAAAGATTGCTTTTATGCAGGAGAAATGAAAACATTAGCCGTGTATGTAGAAAAGTATCTTGAAGAGTTGGATTTTAGCATGATTTTCAATGAAAAAGGTGGTATCTTGCAATATGTTACTTCAGATGAAGGCAAGGTAGAGAGAGAATACTGCCGTTTGATTTAACCAAATCAAGTAAGTCCCCTGCTTCAATTGCGAAAAGCAATAAGCAGTGGGTGGGGACTTGCTTGTATCAGGAGGAGTGCAAGCTCCTTCTGATAAACTGCGGAGCAGTTATTTGGTTATGAGCAAGTAGCAAAGCGGATTGCAAATATCCGCTTGACAAATATGGGCTGCGAAGATTTTTGATTTTTGTAGTCCTATAAAAAATAATAGAAGGCATCATAGGAATAATAGAATCATAACTATATGTGGGAATAGGGGACACAGTGATAAAAACAAAAATAAAAAGAATCGAAGAATTGAATGATAAATACCTGATCCTGAATGAAAAAGAGATGAAGTTTTTACGAAAATGTCTCAAAAGCAGAAAACAGGATGTCCGGTGGACGGCAGCAGAAATTCTGGTTGGATGGTATACACCGGAAAATGAACGGCTTCTTTATAATCTGACGTATGATAAAGCAGAACTGGTATGTGTTGAGGCAGCAGATGCACTCTGCATAGGAAGAACCAGAAGAAGCCTGAGCCGTCTGCGTGACCTGATGGAAGATGAAAGGACATTGGTGCGGGGATATGCAGTTGCAAGTTTTTTTCAGGTATGGGTGAACTGTTTTTCATGGAATGAAAAGAGTATGAGAGCGTATCTGTGTTTTGAAGAAACCATGGAGGCGGAAGAAAACAAGACCTGGGTAAAACTTTTCTATGAGCAAAATAAAATCCGTGCGAGAGGAAAGAAAGGATTTGAAAAACTTTTTTATATATTAAAGCATGGAAGCAATCATTACGTAAAAGCATCCGCAATTCAGATCGCTAAGGATATGAGAAGCATTTTTAATCAGGAAGAAATCAATGCCGGACTGGAAAAAGCGATTGACAGCCTGGAATATGAATATCAGAAAGAAGATATTAAAAAATACATTCAGAAAAAAGAACCAATCAAGATACTGCTTCTGGATCGAGAAAACAGTGGAGTTACACAACTTCTTGAATATATGGGAGAAGAAGAAACAGAAATGTATGTCCGTTCCGCAGGATTGCATCCTTCCGGAAAAATCGAGAAGTGGGTACTGGATATTCTGATGAAAGAAGACGACATTACACGCTACCAGTGTTCTTCTCCGATAGAAGAATTGTGTAAGTACGATTATCTGATACCAATAGGAATACATCTCGATGAAAAAGCTTATCCATTTCAGAAGATTTATGCAAGATATCAGGATTTTGATAAGAAACAGATCAGCTGGGAAGAAGCAAAAGAAATGATATGCCAGATAGAGGAAAATCTTAAAAAACTGTAAAATATCAGGGGAACTCCTGTCATTTATTAAAAAGTATGTTATGATAGAAAACATAAAATCAAACAGGAACATTCTGTTCCGGGACTGCCGTTTTAATCAGGCATGTCAGAATCCCTAAATATTGAAAAAGCTAACAGAATATTTTATAATGACAGGAGAAATGAATGAAAAATGAACTTTCAAGAGCCATGGCTTCGGCAGATGTGAAAGTGCGTTATGATACGCAATGTAAACGTGTTTTAAGCCAGAAAGAAATCCTTGCACGGATTCTGGCACGTACGGTCAAAGAATTTGCAGGAATGTCAGTAGAAGAAATTATACCTTGCATAGAAGGTACACCTGAGATAGCAGTGGTATCAATTGATCCGGGAAAAACAAATCAAAAAAGAGTACTGCATATGGAAGAGGAAAAGAGAATTGCAGGACTTGCCAATGAAGATAAAGTGGCGGATGAGGGAGAAATTTATTACGATATCCGTTTTTATGTACATATTCCGAATGAAGAAGGGCATATTCGCATGATTGTGAATCTGGAAGCACAGAAATCTTACTATCCGGGATATGAAATCGTGACAAGAGGAATTTTTTATGATGCCAGAATGATTTCAGCACAGCTTGGGACAGAGTTTGAACATTCAAAGTACGATGATATGAAGAAAGTGTACTCTATCTGGGTTTGCATGCAAGCACCAAAGAAAATTGGAAATGCAATATCAGAATATTCTATTAAAAAGCAGGATATTATCTCAGGATTGCCGGACAGACCGGAATCATATGATAAGTTATCGGTAGTGATCATTGCACTGAATGAAACAATGGAAACAAACGATGAACTTTTAGGAATGTTAAATACACTGTTTTCAGAACAAAAGACCTATCTGGAAAAGAAAAAAGAGCTGGAAGAAATATATCAGATGAGAATGGACAATGAGTTGGGAAAGGAGATGAACCTTATGTGTAATTTATCAGACTTGGTAATAGAACGTGGAATAGAGCAGGGAATCGAACAGGGAATCGAACAGGGAATCGAACAGGGAATCGAGTCTGGAATAGAACAGAAGAGCCATAACCTTGCACAGATGATGATCCGGGAAGCGGAACCGACCGATAAAATCATGCGGTATACCGGTTATTCTCTGGAGAAGATAAAAGAGATTGCACAGGAAATGGGAAAAGTATGGCCGCTTGCTTGACAGCTTGAAACTTGCTTGTTAAAATAGCGATTGTTTGAATACAGCTCGTGAAGCAGCTGCATTCGTGAGCAGGCAGTGAAAGTGGATTGTAAGTTTCAGATTTACTGAAATAAGCAATCTTATAGGATAAAACAGATCAATAGAACAAAGAACATGGAGGAAGCACAGTGGCTGATATAGCAAGTGAAATTAAAAGAAGAAGAACTTTTGCGATCATTTCGCATCCGGATGCCGGAAAAACAACGTTGACAGAGAAATTCCTGCTGTACGGAGGTGCCATCAATCTGGCAGGTTCTGTAAAGGGAAAGGCAACGGCACGCCATGCAGTCTCAGACTGGATGGAAATTGAAAAAGAAAGAGGTATTTCGGTAACTTCCTCCGTGCTGCAGTTTAATTATGATGGTTTTTGTATCAACATCCTGGACACACCGGGTCATCAGGACTTCTCAGAGGATACGTACCGTACGCTGATGGCAGCAGATTCTGCAGTCATGGTCATTGATGCTTCCAAGGGTGTAGAGGCACAGACCAGAAAGCTGTTTAAAGTCTGTGTGATGCGTCATATTCCGATTTTTACTTTTATCAATAAAATGGACCGTGATGCCAATGATACCTTCGATCTGCTCGATGACATCGAAAAGGAGCTTGGCATTGCGACCTGCCCGATCAACTGGCCGATCGGTTCCGGAAAGAATTTCAAAGGTGTCTATGAGCGTGGAAGCCAGAAGATCACCGTCTTTACCGATACAGAGAAGGGTACCAAAGAGGGTGAGACAAGAGAGATCCCGCTGGATTCTCCGGAGATCGATGAGATCGTGACAAGTGATCAGAAAGCACAGCTGCTCGAAGAGATCGAGCTTCTGGACGGTGCAAGTGCAGAATTTGACCAGGAGCTGGTCAGCAAAGGAGAACTCTCCCCGGTATTTTTCGGTTCTGCCCTGACGAACTTCGGAGTGGAGATTTTCCTGAAGCATTTCCTGAATATGACAACTTCACCGCTTCCGAGAACGGCAGATATCGGCGTGGTCGATCCGATCAAAGAAGATTTTTCTGCTTTTGTATTTAAGATCCAGGCAAATATGAACAAGGCTCACCGTGATCGTATCGCGTTTATGCGAATCTGTTCCGGAGAATTTGATGCCGGTATGGAAGTTTACCATGTGCAGGGAAACCGTAAGCAGCGTCTTTCCCAGCCGCAGCAGATGATGGCACAGGAGCGTCATATCGTGGACAAGGCCTATGCAGGTGACATCATCGGTGTGTTTGATCCGGGCATCTTTTCCATCGGAGATACGATCTGTATGCCGGGCAAAAAATTTGCCTACGAGGGCATTCCGACGTTTGCACCGGAGCATTTTGCGAGAGTGCGTCAGGTCGATACGATGAAGAGAAAACAGTTCGTCAAAGGGATCACGCAGATCGCACAGGAAGGAGCGATCCAGATCTTCCAGGAGTACAATACCGGTATGGAAGAGATCATCGTCGGCGTTGTCGGCGTGCTGCAGTTTGAGGTGCTGAAGTACCGCCTGGAGAATGAATACAACGTGGAGATCCGTATGGAAACCCTTCCGTATGAGTACATCCGCTGGATCGAGAACAAGGATATCGACCTCAACAAGCTGGTTGGAACATCCGATATGAAGAAGATCAAAGACTTAAAGGGCAATCCGCTGCTTCTGTGGGTAAATTCCTGGAGCATCGGAATGACACTGGATCGAAACGAAGGTCTGGTGCTGACCGAGTTTGGAAGAAACTAAAAAAGCTTTTCAAAATACCTTTCGGGTGTTATAATAGCGATAGATGCAAAGAATTCTAAGACAGGAGGGTTTACATCATGGAAAAAGATGAAAATCAGACCGGATATACACTGGAAAACGGAAACATGGGACAGGTTCAGATCGCAGATGAAGTTGTGGCGATCATCGCAGGACTGGCTGCCACAGAAGTAGAGGGCGTTGCCAGCATGGCAGGCAATATCACAAACGAACTGGTCAGCAAACTGGGCAAGAAGAGCCTGTCAAAAGGGATCCGTGTAAAGGTAGAAGACGGTATTGTAAATGTAAATGTGGCACTCAACATTGCATATGGATACAGCGTACCGAAGACCTGCAAAAAGGTTCAGGAAAAGGTAAAAGCAGCGATCGAGAATATGACCGGTCTTGAAGTAGAGAAGGTTGATATCCAGATTGCAAATGTAAGTATATCAAAAGAAAAATAAAACAGCTTAAAAGCAGCGTAAAAGTCCGTTCCCAAGGCGTACTTAAACTCCGGATGGTGATCGGATTTTTTACGTTTTCTTTTAAAGACAGCGGAGGAAAAAGTGACTAGACGAGAGGAACGAGAACATATTTTTAAATTACTCTTTCTGACAGAGTTCTATAAGGAAGAGGAGCTTGAACAGCAGGAAATGATGTATTACGAAGGGATTTCCGATGCAAAACAGGAAGACCTTACTTATATCAGAAAAAAATATGAGAAGATCAAAGAAAATCTGGAACAGATTGACGGGCAGATCAATGAAGCGGCAAAGGGCTGGAGAACAGACCGTATGGGGAAAGTAGAGCTTACTCTGTTGCGTCTTGCAGTCTATGAGATGAAGTATGATGACGATATCCCACAGGGAGTTGCGATCAACGAAGCAGTTGAGCTTGCCAAAATTTTCGGAGGCGATACCTCTTCTGCATTTATTAACGGCGTTCTGGCTAAACTGGTATAAAGAGCCCTTGACTGCCGGATGACAAAAGAGGTGGGTGCGTGCAGAATGTCTATACTGTGAGACAGGTAAATGCCTACATCAAGTCCATGTTTACACAGGATGTGGTGCTGCGGAGCATTTACATGAAAGGAGAAGTCTCAAACTGTAAATATCATACATCGGGACACATCTATTTTTCGCTGAAAGATGAGAGCGGAACGATTTCCTGTGTCATGTTTGCCAGTGCCAGAAAGGGACTGGCTTTTGGCATGAAAAACGGTCAGCAGGTTCTTGTGCTTGGCAACATCAGTGTTTATGAAAGAGACGGCACATATCAGCTCTATGCATCCAGGATTCTGTTAGACGGTGCCGGACTTCTCTATGAGAAGTTTGAGGCACTGAAAGCAGAATTAGAAGAGATGGGGATGTTTGATCCCGTTTATAAGAAACCGATTCCGCCCTTTGTGAAGAAACTGGGAGTTGTGACAGCACCGACCGGTGCCGCTGTGCGGGATATCATTCAGATTTCCAGAAGACGCAATCCGGGTATTCAGATCATCCTCTATCCGGCACTGGTGCAGGGCGAAGGTGCCGCAGAAAGTGTGGCAAAAGGCATTGCCATGCTGGATGCGTATGGCGTTGATGTGATCATCGCCGGGCGTGGCGGTGGCTCGATCGAGGATCTCTGGGCATTTAATGAAGAAGAAACGGCAAGAGCGATCTTTTCCTGCAATACCCCGGTGATCTCAGCGGTAGGTCATGAGACGGACACCACGATCGCAGATTATGTGGCAGATTTGCGTGCTCCGACGCCATCGGCGGCAGCAGAGCTTGCAGTTGCGGATATTTCAGCCCTCCAGGGCGAGTTATACCGCCAGAAGAGCCGGCTCTTTGAGGCTGTAACCAGAAAAGTGCAGGATAAAAGGGATGAGCTGGCAAGAAGAGAGAAAATCCTCTCCCTTTTAGGACCGCAGGAGAAGCTTCAGGATCAGAAAATGCGTCTTGCAAGGGCACAGGAAGATCTGGCGGAGGCCATGCAGCAGAAGCTTGCGTTGTCCAGACAGGAGATGGAGTATGACAGGCAGCGTCTGCAGGTGCTGATGCGGGAAAAATACAGGGACAGCAGGCACCGGATGCAGATTTATATCGAAAAGTTAAAGGGACTGTCTCCGCTTGAAAAGCTGGGGCAGGGCTATTCTTATACTGCGGACGTACACGGCAGGAAGATCACACAGACCGGGCAGGTCAAAAAGGGGGACACGATCTGTGTGTATGTATCGGACGGACGGCTGCAGGCGGAGGTAACGGATATTCAGAAAGACAAGCAGGATGCAGGTGAGGTGTAAAGATGGCAAAACAGACAGAAAGTACAGAAAAGAAAGAAAAAGAACGGACACTGGAAGAAGCATTTCTGCGTCTGGATGAGATCATCCAGAAACTGGAGAAGAAAGATACAACACTGGAGGATTCTTTTCTGGGATATCAGGAAGGCATAGAGCTTATAAAGTTCTGCAATCAGCAGATCGATACCGTAGAAAAGAAAATTCTTGTTTTGAATGAAGAGGGAGAAGCAGATGAATTTTAATCTGGAGATGGAAAAACGCCAGGAAAAGATCACCGGGATTCTGGAATACTATCTTCCGAAAGAAGAAGGATTTCAGAAAACGGTTCTTGAGGCGATGAATTACAGTATGCGTGCGGGAGGCAAACGCCTCCGGCCGCTTCTGATGCTGGAGACTTACCGGATGTTTGGCGGAGAAGGGCAGATCATCGAGCCTTTTATGGCAGCGATGGAGATGATACATACCCACTCACTGATCCACGATGATCTCCCGGCACTGGATAACGACGAGTACCGCAGAGGCCGCAGGACAACGCACATTGTATATGGAGAAGCGATGGCAATCCTGGCAGGCGATGCACTGCTCAATTATGCCTATGAGACGGCAGTGCGTGCCTTTGAGATCGAACCGGGCAATCCGGCGATCGGGAAAGCACTGCAGATTCTGACGAAAAAGACAGGGATTTACGGGATGCTTGGCGGTCAGTGCGTGGATGTGGAAGCTGCAGGCAGAGAGATTTCCAGAGAGAAACTGGATTTTATTTACCGTCTGAAAACAAGTGCTCTGATCGAAGCGTCCATGATGGTTGGTGCGGCACTGGCCGGGGCGTCGGAGGCAGAAATAAAAGTGATCGAAGATTCCGCAAGAGATATCGGGCTGGCATTTCAGATCCGGGATGACATTTTAGATGTCACAAGCACGACGGACGAGCTTGGCAAGCCGGTATTCAGCGATGAGAAAAATGACAAGACTACTTACGTGACGATCGAAGGGATCGAAAAAGCAAAGAGCGATGTGGAAGAGATTTCAAAACGTGCAGTTTCTGCCTTACAGTCGCTTGGCCGAAAAAATGATTTTCTGGAAGAGCTGGTGCTGATGCTGGTCAACCGGAAAAAATAAGGAGCGATTGACTATGGTATTAGAGAAGATAAATCATCCGAATGATATCAAAAATCTGAAAAAGGAAGAGCTGCCACTGCTTGCAGATGAGATCCGGGAGTTCCTGATCCGCACGATCAGTGAGAGCGGAGGACATCTGGCATCGAACCTTGGTGTGGTGGAACTTACCATGGCGATGCATCTGGTATTTGATCTTCCGAAAGATAAGATGATATGGGATGTCGGACACCAGGCTTACACACATAAACTGCTGACTGGCCGCAGAGAGAATTTTGCAAATCTGCGTAAATTCGGGGGGATGAGCGGTTTCCCGAAACGCTGTGAGAGCAGCTGTGACAGTTTTGATACAGGACACAGCTCCACCTCCATATCGGCAGGGCTTGGTTATGTGGCGGCAAGAGATCTGCAGGGAGAAGATTATTCCGTGATCTCGGTGATCGGAGATGGATCTCTGACCGGTGGCATGGCATACGAGGCGATGAACAATGCTGCCAGGCTGAAAAGCAATTTTATCATTGTATTAAATGACAACAATATGTCGATTTCGGAGAACGTCGGCGGAATGTCGGATTATCTTGGCAGACTTCGCACAAACGATGCCTATCAGGAATTAAAACAGGGAGTTTCGGATACATTAAAAAAAATCCCGGTTTACGGCGACCGCGTGGTCCGCAGGATCAAAAAAACAAAAAGCGGGATCAAACAGCTGTTTATTCCGGGGATGTGGTTTGAAGAGATGGGGCTGACTTACTTAGGGCCGATCGATGGACACGATATCGGCAGACTGGTGCGTGCTTTTAAGGAGGCACGCAAGGTGAACGGACCGGTGCTTCTTCATATACTGACGCAGAAAGGCAGAGGATATGCACCGGCGGAACGTCATCCGGCGAGATTCCATGGGGCAGAGCCGTTTGACATTGCCACCGGACTTCCGCTCCATAAGCGGACAAAAGCCAACTATACGGATGTGTTTGCGACCGTTATGCGAAAAATGGGGGAGAGGCAGGAGAATCTTGTGGCAATCACGGCAGCAATGCCGGACGGAACCGGACTGAAACGGTTTAAAAATGTCTTTCCGGAGCGTTTCTTTGATGTGGGGATCGCAGAACAGCATGCAGTGACCTTTGCGGCCGGTCTGGCAGCGGGCGGCATGATTCCGGTCGTGGCGGTGTATTCATCCTTTTTACAGCGTGCTTTTGACCAGATCGTGCACGATGTCTGTATCCAGAACCTGCATGTGATCTTTGCAGTTGACCGTGCAGGTCTGGTTGGCAGTGACGGAGAGACGCATCAGGGGATTTTTGATCTCTCCTATTTATCTCTGATCCCGAATATGTGCGTGATGGCACCAAAAAACAAATGGGAGCTGTCCGATATGCTGAAATTTGCAATTTCCTCTGACGGTCCGATCGCCCTGCGTTATCCAAGGGGCGAAGCCTATGACGGGCTTTCTGAGCATCGTGCCAAGATCGTATACGGCAAAAGCGAATTGCTCTATGATGAAGAATGCATTGCTCTGATCGCAGTCGGCAGCATGGTAAAGACAGCACATGAAGTGCGTCAGAATCTGAAACGCAAAGGTTTTGAGTGTACTCTGATCAACGCACGGTTTGTAAAACCGCTTGACGAGGAGCGTTTGCTTGCACTGACGAAAGAGCATAAGCTGATCGTGACACTGGAAGAGAATGTCCTGGAAGGTGGATTCGGCGAGCATGTATCAGAATTTTACGAGGAGATTGGAAGCGATGTGCAGGTGATGAACATTGCCCTGCCGGATACTTATATCGAGCATGGAAACGTAGAAATCCTTAAAAAAGAATGCGGTATTGATGCAGAAACGATAGAAAAGAAAATAATTGCGGCAGCCATGGGACTTTAAAAGCGGCTGCAAAAAAGGAGCACAGATGAAAGAAAGACTGGATGTGCTGCTTGTCCAGAGAGGGCATGCGGCTTCAAGAGAGAAAGCAAAAGCGGTGATCATGGCAGGCTGTGTCTATGTCAATGGACAGAAAGAAGACAAGGCCGGATCGATGTTTGACTGTGCGGCAGAGATTGAAGTGCGTGGAAATACACTGCGTTATGTCAGCCGTGGCGGTCTGAAACTGGAAAAAGCCATGAAAAATTTCGGCGTGGAACTGGAAGGAAAGGTCTGCATGGATGTCGGTGCATCAACAGGCGGATTTACGGACTGTATGCTTCAGAACGGAGCGGTAAAAGTCTACTCTGTGGATGTCGGACATGGACAGCTGGACTGGAAACTTCGCAACGATGAGCGTGTGGTCTGCATGGAAAAGACCAACATCCGCTATGTGACATCGGAAGATATCGAAGAGCCGGTTGATTTTTCATCGATCGATGTGTCTTTTATTTCTCTGACCAAGGTACTGCTTCCGGTTCGGAATCTTTTAAGTCAGGATGGGCAGATCGTCTGTCTGATCAAACCACAGTTTGAGGCAGGCAGAGAAAAAGTCGGCAAAAAAGGCGTGGTGCGTGATCCGGCCGTTCACAAAGAAGTGATCGAAAAAGTCATTGCTTTTGCAAAAGAGCAGTATCTGCAGCCGCTGGCACTTGATTTTTCACCGATCAAAGGACCGGAAGGAAACATTGAGTATCTGCTCTATCTGCAGAAAAAGCCGGAAGGGACCGAGATGACAGACGGTGACATGGATGTGGATGCAGTCGTTGGACAGGCACACGGAACGCTTGATAAATAAGGCTGGATAAAGAATGGACAGATTTTATGTAATATCAAACAGTATGAAAGATCCGGAAGGAAAGATCGCAAAAGAGATCAAAGCCTATCTGAATTTCAGAGGAAAACAGTGCATCATACAGGAACGCCAGGGAAAAGAAAGCTTGCGTTCTTATAAATATACGAATGCGAATCTGATCCCGGATGACACCGAATGTATTCTGGTGGTTGGCGGGGACGGCACGCTTTTACAGGCGGCCAGAGACATGATCGAGCGGAATATCCCGCTTCTCGGAGTCAATAAAGGGACACTCGGCTATCTGGCAGAGGTGGACGGTGACAATATGGAAGAGGCACTGGACCGGCTGATCGATGACAACGTGGTGATCGAAGACCGGATGATGCTCGAAGGCTGTGCCTACAGCCACAAGAAAAAGCTGCTGCAGGATTTTGCACTCAATGATATCGTGATCGCAAGAAGCGGAAGGCTTCAGATCATTGACTTTAATATTTATGTCAATGGCGAGTTTTTACGTTCTTACAGTGCGGACGGCATCATCATCTCCACGCCAACCGGATCAACCGGATACAGCCTCTCGGCAGGTGGACCGATCGTTTCCCCGGAGGCTTCTCTGATCCTGCTTACGCCAATCGCACCGCACACGCTTAACACACGAAGCATCGTGCTTCCGGCAGATGCGGAGATCACGGTGGAGCTGCTGCACGGACATACCGCGGGCTGGGATGAGGCAGCCGCATCGTTTGACGGAGATACCTGTGTCAAACTGGGAATCGGTGACTGTATCCGCATTTACCGTTCCAGCCGTATGACACGACTGATAAAGATAAACAACATCAGTTTTCTTGAAGTCCTGAGAAACAAGATGAATGACCAGTAGGAGGAAATGAAGGGTGAAGATCAACAGACACGCAAAGATCCTGGATCTGATCAGCAGAGATGACATAGAGACACAGGAAGAGCTGGCAGAAAAGCTCAACGCAGAGGGTTTTCCGGTGACGCAGGCAACCGTTTCCCGTGATATCCGGGAAATGAAGCTGACAAAAGTAACCAACGACAGAGGCCGCCAGGTTTACAAAGTGATGCAGGGCACCGAGACGGGCATGAATGAAAAATATCTCCGTATCCTGCGGGATGGCTTTGTGGCGATGGATATGGCACAGAATATACTGGTCGTAAAGACGGTGGCAGGTATGGCGATGGCAGTGGCAGCGGCACTTGATGCCATGAAATGGCCGGAGATCGCAGGCTGTATCGCAGGGGACGATACAATCATGTGTGCTGTCCGCAGCGTAGATGAGACACTGATCGTCATGGATAAGATAAAAAAGATCATTGCAGCCGGTACGCCGCTGCATAATTAAAAGAAATGGGAGTGTAATATGCTGGCAAATATTCATGTGAAGAATATGGCACTGATCAAAGAGGCAGATATCAGTCTCGGAAAGGGACTGAATATCTTAAGCGGTGAGACAGGAGCGGGAAAATCCATTCTGCTCGGCTCGATTGCCGTTGCTCTTGGTCTGCAGAATTTTAAGGGGTTTGCAAGGGAAGATGCAGATTATGCACTTTCGGAGCTTGTTTTTGTGATTGAAAATGAAGAACAGCGACAGGCACTTCTGGAACTGGAGATCCCGGTGGAAGATGGTGAGGTGATCATCAGCCGGCGGCTGTCAAAGGGGCGGACGACCAGCAAGATCAATGGAGAGACTGTTCCGGTTTCCATGGTCAGAAAAGCCGGTACACTGCTGATCGACATCCATGGTCAGCATGAGAATCAGTCTCTTTTACATATTCGCAAACATCTGGAACTACTCGACGATTTTGCAGGAGAAAAGCTGGCTCTGGCAAAAGAAAAATATAAAGCCCGCTATCAGGAATACGGCGAACTGAAAAAGGAGCTGGATCAGGCACAGCTGGACAATGCCACCAGAGCAAAAGAGATGGATTTTTTAAGCTTTGAGATTGGTGAGATCGAAGAAGCTGCCCTGCAAAAAGGGGAAGATGAGGCACTGGAGGACGATTATAAGAGACTGGCAAACGGAAAAGAGATCCTGGAATCGGTCCTGGAGGCACATCAGCTCTGTGCATCCGACGGAGCATCGGAAGCGATCGGGCGTGCTCTTCGAAGCCTTGCATCCGTGTCAGAGTACGATTCGGATCTGAAGGCACTTTATGATCAGCTGATGGATGTGGACAGCCTTTTAAATGATTTTAACCGGGAGATCTCCGGATATGCAGATGAGCTGGATGTCGATGAAGAAACGCTGAAAAAGACAGAGGAGCGACTTGATCTGATCAATCATCTGAAGACGAAATACGGTGATACGATCGAGAAGATCCAGGCATACTGTGAAGAAAAGAAGCAGCGTTTTGCAGTACTTGAAAACTACGAAGGATACCTGGCGGAGCGAAAAAGCCGTTTTGCCGCCTGCAAAAAACAGCTGCAAAAAGAAGCAGAAAACCTCACTATCATCCGAAAGGAAGCGGCACAGCGTTTTACAGAACAGGTGAAGCAGGCTCTGATGGATCTGAATTTTCTGGATGTACAGTTTGAACTCGATTTCCGTCTGCTGGAAGATTATATGGTATCCGGGCAGGACGAAGTGTGTTTTATGATTTCCACCAATCCGGGTCAGCCGCTGCGTCCGGTGCAGGATACGGCATCCGGAGGTGAGCTTTCCAGGATCATGCTGGCGGTCAAATCCGTGATGGCAGACCAGGAGAAGGTTGAGACGCTGATCTTTGATGAGATCGACAGCGGTATCAGCGGACGCACTGCACAGATGGTATCCGAAAAGCTGGCACTGATCGCCGGAAACCATCAGGTGATCTGTATCACGCATCTGGCACAGATCGCAGCGATGGCAGATGTGCATTTTATGATCGAAAAGAAGGTTATCGAAAACGAGACCCAGACCTCGATCCGGCAGCTGGATGAGAAAGAGAGTATCGACGAACTGGCAAGGATCCTCGGCGGAGCAAAGATCACGCAGATGGTGCTTGACAGTGCAAAAGAGATGCGTCAGCTGGCAAAAAATGCCAGAGGACACGGATTCCAGAATGAGCCAGAGTAAAAGAATCTGAGTTTCACATACTAGAACCAAATCAAAAATCAGCCGCAGAGGCAGGGAAAGATGAGGTGACCGTGTGTGAAAAAGAAAAAAATAACAGAAAGAACAAGGGCAATCTATCGCACGCTGGCGATGTTTTTGCTGTTGTTCTTTTTTCTTGTGACGGGCGGATTCTGGTATCTGAAAAGCAGCATCCCAGATCAGCTGAATGTGGCATCTTATGAGGATGTCGATACGATAAAGCTCCCTTTTCAAAGTATGGTAAAAGATGAGGTTGTCTATGCATCCGTTTCTGCGGAAAATACAAAAATCCCGGAAGAAAAGATCAAGATCCAGTGTTCTTTTCTGGGATTCGTTCCGCTCAAAACGGTTGAAATACAGCAAAAAGAGCTGCCGCAGGTACTCCCGGGCGGCAATACGATCGGTATTTTTATGAAAACAAAAGGGATTTTGGTTGTCGGGACCGGGAGCGTGACAGATGCAGATGGCATGGAAAGAGAACCTTCCCTTGGAATACTGAAATCGGGGGATTATATCGTAAAAGCAGATGGAAAAGAAATTTCCACAAAAGGAGAAATTCTGGAAATCGTCGAAAAAAGTCAGGGAAAAAGGATCAGACTCACTATTATAAGAAACGGATTCGAAAAAGAATGTCAGATTTTGCCGGTCCGCATACAGGATGGCAGCTGCAAACTGGGTGTGTGGGTGCGGGATGACACACAGGGACTTGGCACGATGACCTATGTGGACGGGCAGAAACAGTATGGAGCATTAGGACACGGGATCAGTGATGTGGACACCGGGCTTCTGATGCAGATCCGGGACGGAAAACTGTACCGGGCAAGCGTGGGAGCGGTAAAGAAAGGAGAAAAAGGCAATCCGGGCGAACTCTCCGGGACGATCTATTACCGGGATGACCAAATTCTCGGGACGATCACCTCCAATTCCGAGACCGGGATCAAAGGAATGTTATATGCCATGCCGCAGGAACTGTCCGGCCATTCGTTTGTACAGACAGCGTACCGCCAGGAAGTGCATACGGGAAATGCTTCGATCTACTGCTCGATTGACGGCAGCGTAAAAGAATATACGGTAGAGATCGAAAAAATCAACCTGAGTCACCGCGATATAAACAAAAGCATGGTGATCCGGGTGAAGGATCAGGATCTTCTTGAAAAGACCGGCGGCATCGTCCAGGGCATGAGCGGAAGTCCAATCCTTCAGGACGGAAAGCTGATCGGAGCAGTCACCCATGTCTTTGTGGCAGATCCATCCCGTGGCTATGCAATTTTTGCAGAAAATATGCTGGAGAAGTAAGCGGGGAGGTATGCATCCGGTTTTCGCCCATATACGACAGAAAGGCTGTTCTTTTAAGCTTAATGGAGGGCAGTTTGTCGAAAAAAGGGAGAAAAATGCGACAGGAACTGCTTGCGTCCACCAAAAGTTCTGCTTATAATACAAGTAGTTTTTGGCATATTTGTAACTAAATGGAGGTGCTTTTATGGATAAGCTGAATATAGCGATTGCAGATGACAACGCGAAGGTTTTACAGCTTCTGGATAAAATCGTGAGCAGTGATGAAGAACTGAATGTAGTCGGAAAAGCAGGAAATGGCGAAGATCTGTATGATATTATCAAAAAGCAGGAGCCGGATGTCGTACTTCTGGATCTGGTCATGCCCAAAGTCGATGGGCTGACTGTCATGGAGCGGGTGAACAAAGATCAGGAAATCCGCAAACATCCGGCATTCATCGTCATTACAGCCGTCGGTCAGGAGAAGATCACGGAAGATGCATTTGACCTCGGAGCAGATTACTATATTCTGAAACCATTTGACAATGAGATGGTTATCAACCGGATCAAGCACACAAGAGTAAAGAAAGACCGTAATTTCGCAAAAGTACAGAAGGTAAATGCCTACGAGAGCAAGAAAGAATACATGGAACGCAACCTGGAGACGGATGTGACCAACATCATCCATGAAATCGGCGTACCGGCACATATCAAAGGTTATCAGTATCTGCGTGATTCGATCATCATGTCGGTGAGCGATATGGAAATGCTCAATTCCATCACAAAGATCCTCTATCCAACGATCGCAAAAAAACACCAGACCACGCCAAGCCGTGTGGAGCGGGCGATCCGTCATGCGATCGAGGTAGCGTGGAGCAGAGGTAAGATGGATACGATCGAAGAATTATTTGGTTATACGGTCAGCAACGGCAAAGGCAAGCCGACCAACTCGGAGTTTATTGCTCTGATCGCGGATAAGATCCGCCTGGAATACAAGAATCGATGAAAACACAGATGGGACAAATGGAAGCTTTATCAGAGAAAAAATATAAAAATTGTGCAAAATATACAGATAACACTTTTCAATAGAGAAAAAATGCGTTATAATGAAAAAAAGCGGTACCGATTAGGAGGAAAAGTTTATGAAAAATGTGTTATTTGTAGCATCAGAATGTGTACCTTTTATTAAGACAGGCGGACTGGCAGATGTAGTGGGATCGCTGCCGAAATGTTTTAATAAAGACGAGTTTGACGTACGCGTGATCATACCGAAGTACATGTGTATGAAAGAGGAATATAAAAATCAGTTAGAGTACATAACGCATTTCTATATGGATCTGTCCTGGCGAAGCCAGTATGTAGGTGTGCTTCATATGATGTATGAGGGCATCCATTATTATTTCATTGATAATGAATACTACCTGGCAGGACCAAGACCATATGGAAATATTTACGAAGATATCGAGAAGTTTGCCTTTTTCTCAAAGGCGGCACTCTCAGCACTGCCGCTGATCGGATTTAAACCGGATATCGTACACTGCCACGACTGGCAGACCGGTCTGATCCCGGTATTTCTGAAGGACAAGTTCCATGAGGGCGAGTTCTTCTGCAACATGAAATCGATCATGACGATCCACAACCTGAAATTCCAGGGTGTGTGGGATATGAAGACCGTAAAGGATATCACCGGACTTCCATCCTACTATTTTACACCGGACAAACTGGAAGCTTACGGCGATGCCAATTACCTGAAAGGCGGACTGGTTTACGCAGATGCGATCACGACCGTCAGCCGTACCTATGCAGAGGAGATCAAGACACCGTTCTACGGCGAGCATCTTGACGGACTGCTCAATGCAAGGGCACATGACCTGCGTGGTATTGTAAACGGCATTGATTATGATGAATACAATCCGGAGACGGATAGATATATAGTAAAAAATTATAACGCAAAGAATTTCCGCAAAGAAAAAGTAAAGAATAAGAGAGCACTTCAGGAAGAGCTTGGTCTGGAAAAAGACGACAAGAAGTTTATGATTGGTATCGTATCACGACTGACAGACCAGAAAGGATTCGACCTGATCGCCTATATGATGGATGAGATGTGCCAGCAGGATGTCCAGTTTGTGATCCTTGGAACCGGCGAAGAGAAATATGAGAATATGTTCCGCCATTTCGCATGGAAATATCAGGGCAAAGTATCTGCGAACATCTTCTATTCTGAAGCAATGTCTCATAAGATATATGCATCTTGCGATGCATTCCTGATGCCGTCCCTGTTTGAGCCGTGCGGCCTCAGCCAGCTGATGAGTCTTCGTTACGGCACACTGCCAATCGTGCGTGAGACAGGCGGTCTGAAAGACACTGTGATTCCGTACAATGAGTATGAGGGAACCGGAACGGGATTCAGCTTTGCAAATTATAATGCACATGAGATGTTCAACACATTGAAGTATGCACAGTACATTTATTATGAGAAAAAGCGTGAGTGGAACAAGATGGTAGACCGTGCAATGGCAGCTGATTTCTCCTGGGCAAATTCCGCAAAACAGTACGAAGAGATGTACAACTGGATGCTTGGATGCTGAACAAAAAGGATGTAAGAGATTGGAAAACGATCTTAAGAATCAAATAAAAGAAAAGCTTCTTCGAAACGAAATAGATCGAAGAAGCTTTTTTATGCCTTTCTTCTGTTTTAATCAGAGAGGTGCCTTTTGGAATGTTTCTTTTTTGGAATCAGTTTGGACCTTGTCTTGGAACGTTTTACAAATCTTCCGTCCGCACCATAGCGGTAATAATATTTGCCGATCTTTACGATCTTATTTTTGACCATATGGCCGCTCTTATCGACGTAATACTCGCCAAGCTGGGCATTTGTTGCCATGTATCCGGTCGAATAAAAGTAGTACCAGTATCCTTTGATGCTCTGCCAGGTCTTTGCAGAGTAGGTGCCATCCACATTCCGGTATTTTGTGCCCTGGGCGGTTTTGATAAATTTCGCTTTGTATTTTTTGCCGACTGCCACGCGGGAACCGTTTTTGTTGACATAGACATTGTGGTTGTCCACCCAGCGGCTTCTGGCCATCTTGCCATTTTTCATCAGATATTTGTTACCGATCCACTGGCTTGTCAGCATGGCACCGCTCTCCGAGAAGAAGTAGCGATCGCCTTTTAAATCCAGCCATCCGGTGTGGACCGTTCCGTCGGCATCAAAATAGTAAGTATAGCCTTTGATCTTGCGAAACACAGAAGTAAGATAGGTGCCGTCTTTTGTCTTGTAACGCAGTGTATTTTCCTCTGCATTGTACTCCCAGTCGGCGTGGACGGTGTATGACGGAATCAGCAGAGCCGCACAGAGGACCGGGATGATGCAGGTATGTTTTAAACTGTGAAGTTTCAAAAAAACCCCTCCTTGTAAAATTCAGAAATTTTTTTCAGCCGAAGAAGACTCCCACTTCCTGACTGCAACAGGTTATTACTACAACAGTATCCCATAGAATCCGAATTCTGACAAGGAAGAGTTTTTAAAATTAAGAAAAACTTATGACAGACGCATGTTTCCTAACCCTGGGAAAGGACGGAGCGAACGTGCTGGATTTCTTCGGCGGTCGCCTTTGCGGCCGGTACATAGTACTGTTTGCTGCGGGCAAGCTGATAGATCTCTTCCTGAGAAGTTTCACACTGGTTGCGGAACTGCTTTAAAACCTGTTTCAGCTGCATGTTTTCGGTCTGTGGGATCATTTCGCCATAGCGGACCAGTTCTCCGTTGATGCCGGCTAATGTGTCGGCTACCATTGTCTTTTCATCTAACATCTTTTCTTACCTCCTGTTACTGCAGAAATGTCATCAGCTGCTGTTTGCACTGCATCGCGGACTGTGCAGATTTCTGGAAAAACTGTTTCACAGCCGGATCGCCTGCTTCCTGTGCGTAGGCGGTCATTTTGCAGTGTGTGGTGTCAAACCCGCCGATCAGATGGCGGAGGTTCTGCAGGTCAAGTTCCGATAATTCGTTCATTTCGATTCCTCCTTGGATGAGTCGCATTTCAAATGCAGATGTTTTTGTGCCTCGGAAGTTAGTATGTCCTGGGAATGTTTTTTTATACAAAAAGCAGACTACAGAAACCTGGCAGCATTTCAGGATAAACTGCGGTTCAGGCAGAAAAGCAACAGCAGGCTGTGCAGAAGCTGTGAAAAAAGCAGTCCGAGCAGATAGCCTTTGATACCGGAAAAAGGAATGACAAACCAGACGAATAAAAATCTTATAAAAAGCGCAGCCATATTTGACAGGAAGACAAGAAAGGTCTTTCCAAGTCCGTTTAAAATACTGGCAAGCGTTGTGCCAAGATAGAGGAACGGACAGAGCCAGGAGAGGATCTGGATGTAAGTTCCGGCCTCGTTGCTGTCAAAAAGCAGGATTCCGCACAGATTTCCAAAGACCAGAAAGAAAATGGTACAGAGGATGCCAAGCAGCAGGCAGCTCTGGACGGTGCGGACAGAAAGTCTTGCGATCGCTTTGCGGTCTTTTCCAGCCTGTGATTCGGAGACAGCCGGCAGCAGCATAACAGAGAGGGCGTTTGTGACTGCCGAAGGAAAAAGAACAAGCGGCAGAGCCATTCCGGTCAGTGTTCCGTAAGAAGAAAGTGCTGCAGATCTTGCAAGGCCAAAAGCCTGCAGTCGCAGCGGGATACAGATGGATTCAGCACTTTGCAGAAGACTTAAACAGACACGGTTTGTACTTAAGGGCAGCGAAAAAGTAAGGATTTCCCGGATACTGTCTGCGGAAAACGGACATGCTTTTTCAAAAGAAGACGGATGGTGGAGCAGAAACCGGGTTCCGGTATACAGAACCACGATGATCTCCGAGGTCAGCATACCATACATGGCAAGCACAGGGGTTACCTGGATTCCTTTTTCCACCATGATCTGCCAGAACAGGAACGAAGAGGCAACGCGGGCGGTCTGTTCGACCAGCTGGGAGATGGCAGGGACGGCGGCTTTTTTCAGTCCAGTATAATATCCGATGATGCAGGCATGCACACCGGCAAAAGGCAGTGCAAAGCTTAAAATTTTCAGAAGGGAGCTGCAGCGTGCCTCATGCAGCAGAGAGACGGCAACAAAATTCGCATTCTGATAAAGAAAAAAAGAAGCAATCCCGGAAAACAGGACAGAGAGCATCATACCGCAAAGAAGGATGTCTCTGGCTCCTTTTTTGTCGTTCGATGCAAGCCTTGCAGAGACAAAGCGGGAAATGGCAGTCTGGATTCCGGATGAGGTCAGGGAAAACAGCAGGGTCTGGATCGGAAAAAGAAGAAGATAGATGCCGATTCCTTCCGCACCGATTGTCTTGGATAAGAATATTCTATAGAAGAAACCGATGATGCGGCTGACCATACCGGCACAGGTCAGGATGGCGGTGCTTTTCAGGAGCGGATGTTTCTGGATCATAAGCACAAAATTCCATTTTTTCTTATATATATTCGGAGGAAGTACTTGACAGAACGGAAATGCGGTGCTATATTCGAAACAAATCCCAGCGAAACACTCGGAATTAATCCAGAAAATGGCGCCGCGATCAGAAGAATTTCGGATTCCGGCATGAAACAATATGGGAGGGCAGCATGAAATTATCTACAAAAGGAAGATATGGACTGCGGGCGATGGTTGACTTGGCGGTATACAGTGAGAAAGAATCCGTATCCATCAGCTGCATTGCACAGCGTGAGAACATATCTGAGAGCTATCTGGAACAGCTTGCGGGAAAATTAAAAAAAGCAGGGTTGATCAAGAGCACGAGAGGTGCCCAGGGCGGTTACCGTCTGGCGAAACCTGCGGCCGAGATTTCAGTCGGAGATATACTGCGGGCTCTGGAAGGAGAGCTTGGAGCGGTGGACTGTCAGGGATTGAAGCCTGAAGGCGGATGTGAAAGTTCTGATTTCTGCGTGACGAAACTGGTCTGGCAGAGGATCAACGACAGCATTGCGAAAGCAGTAGATGAGATTACGCTTGAGGAGCTGATGGCAGAAGCAAAAAAAAGCCAGGAGCGGAAACGAGAGATGGAGCAGTCCGGTCAGTATATAAATTCGCAGGATAAAGCAGACACAAAGAGAAAGTGTTGAGATTGTGCCGCAAGCGGCATCAGGAGGTAAATATGAAGAAATTGATCTATTTGGACAATGCAGCAACAACAAAGACTTCAGAAGAGGTAGTAGCAGCTATGCTGCCGTACTTTACAGAATACTACGGAAACCCGTCCAGTGTTTACGAGTTTGCAAGCGAGAGCAAAAAAGCAGTTTCAAATGCAAGAAGAACGATCGCAGAGACTCTGGGAGCACAGGAAAATGAGATTTATTTCACAGCCGGTGGTTCCGAGGCAGATAACTGGGCACTGAAAGCAACGGCAGAAGCTTATCAGAGCAAAGGAAAACACATCATCACGACCAAGATCGAGCATCATGCGATCCTGCATACCGCAGAATATCTGGAAAAACGTGGTTTTGAGATCACTTACATCGGTGTGGATGAAAACGGTGTCGTAAAAGTGGATGAACTGGAAAAAGCAATTCGTCCGGATACGATCCTGATCTCCGTTATGTTTGCAAACAATGAGATCGGAACCATTCAGCCGATCAAAGAGATCGGTGAGATCGCAAAGAAACACGGCGTTCTGTTCCATACCGATGCGGTTCAGGCATACGGTCAGCTGCCGATCAATGTTGACGAGCTTCACATCGATATGTTAAGTTCCAGCGGACACAAACTGAACGGTCCGAAGGGAATCGGTTTCCTTTACATCCGCAAAGGCGTTAAGATCCGTTCTTTCGTACACGGCGGAGCACAGGAGCGTAAACGTCGTGCCGGTACGGAAAATGTTCCTGGTATTGTGGGGTACGGCAAGGCAGCAGAAATCGCAGCAAAGACCATGAAAGAGCGTACCGCAAAAGAGATTGAACTGAGAGATCATCTGATCGACCGTGTTTTGGCGGAAGTTCCTTATACCAGATTGAACGGACACAGAACCAACCGTCTGCCGAACAATGCAAACTTCAGTTTTCAGTTTGTAGAAGGTGAGTCCCTTCTGATCCTGCTGGACAACAACGGTATCTGTGCTTCCAGCGGATCTGCCTGTACATCCGGTTCTCTGGATCCGTCCCATGTACTGCTGGCGATCGGCCTGCCACACGAGATCGCACACGGTTCCCTGCGTCTGACACTGTCCGCAGAGACTACCATGGAGGACATTGATTTCGTTGTAGACTGTATCAAACAGATTATCGAAAGACTGCGAAGCATGTCTCCACTCTACGAAGATTTCGTGAAAAAGAATCAGAAATAATCCGGCAGTAAAAGACAGGATCAGATTGTACAGAGCACAGAAATAGTCAGAAAATAAGCCAGAATAAAGATAAAAAAACAAAACAGATAATTGGAGGAAATTTTTATGTACAGCGAAAAAGTTATGGATCATTTTAATCATCCGCGTAATGTAGGCGAAATCGAAAATGCAAGTGGTGTCGGAACCGTCGGCAATGCAAAATGCGGCGATATCATGCGTATTTATCTGGACATTGACGATGACGGGATCATCCGCGATGTAAAATTTAAAACCTTTGGATGCGGAGCAGCCGTTGCAACCAGCAGCATGGCAACCGAACTGGTAAAAGGCAAAAATATCCAGGAAGCAATGCAGGTTACCAACAAAGCCGTTATGGAAGCTCTGGACGGACTGCCTCCTGTAAAAGTACACTGTTCTCTGCTTGCAGAAGAAGCCATCCATGCAGCACTGTGGGATTACGCAGAGAAACACCACATCAAGATCGAAGGACTGCAAAAGCCGAAGTCTGATATCCATGAAGGCGAAGAAGAAGAGGAAGAGGAGTACTAAGATCAGCATACAGCGTACAGATTTTATGATCAAAGGAGTAAGGCGGAAAAGATTATGAGTAAAAAAGTAGTGGTTGGAATGTCGGGCGGAGTCGATTCATCTGTGGCAGCGATGCTGCTGAAACAGCAGGGCTATGATGTAGTCGGTGTGACGATGCAGATCTGGCAGGATGAAGCCGAGGAAGTCCAGCAGGAAAACGGTGGATGCTGCGGGTTAAGTGCGGTGGATGATGCAAGAAGAGTGGCAGAGACGATCGGTATACCATATTATGTGATGAATTTTAAAGACGATTTTCGGAAAAATGTCATGGATTATTTTGCGGATTCTTATCTGAATGGACAGACGCCGAATCCATGTATCGCCTGCAACCGCTATGTCAAGTGGGAAGCACTTCTGGAGCGGAGCCTTCAGATTGGGGCAGATTATATTGCAACCGGTCATTATGCAAGGATCGAAAAGCTGCCAAATGGGCGTTATGCGATCCGCAATTCTGTGACAGCAGCAAAAGACCAGACCTATGCTCTTTATAACCTGACACAGAGACAGCTTGCCCACACACTCATGCCGGTTGGTGATTATGAGAAACCACAGATCCGCAAACTGGCAGAAGAAGCTTATCTGCCGGTGGCACACAAGGCGGACAGCCAGGATATCTGTTTCGTACCGAATGGCGATTACGCTTCCTTTATCGAAGAATATACCGGAAAGACCGTTCCGGAAGGCAATTTTGTGACACCGGACGGGAAAATCCTCGGAAGACACAAAGGAATCATCCATTATACGGTCGGACAGCGAAAAGGTCTGGGAATTTCACTTGGAGAGAGGGCTTTTGTCACAGAGATCCGACCACAGACAAACGAAGTGGTGATCGGAAACCGTGACCAGGCCTGTCAGACGGTTCTTCGTGCCAACCATTTAAATTTCATGGCAAGGGAAGATATTCAGGAAGAAGATCATGTATTTGCAAAGATCCGCTACAATCACAAAGGGGCATACTGCCATGTAAAGCGGACCGGAGAAGATGAGATTACCTGTACCTTTGAAGAGCCACAGCACGCGATCACGCCGGGACAGGCAGTGGTGCTCTATGAAGACGGATACGTGCTGGGCGGCGGTACGATTATATAGTTTCAAAAATCGGCTTTCGTTTGCGGAATATCGCATGATAACGGAAGCCGCATTTTTTTAATATCGAACAGGCACGGTCAAAATCAGCCGCAATACGTTCTGGGGCATGTGCATCTGATCCGATGGTGACGATCTCGCCGCCAAGTTCGCGGTAACGTTTCAGGATATCTTCGTGCGGGTTCGGGTGTCCAAGTCCGGCTGCATAGCCTCCGGTATTGATCTCCATGCCAAGTTCTTTATCGATCAGAAGACGGATGATCTCATCCAGCCAGTCACTGTATTCTTTATAAGAATAGAACTGATTTTTGTTTGGACCGTAGCGGACGACATAATCAATATGGCCGTAGACATCAAAGCAGGACATGGTATGCAGATTCTCAATGATCGATTCAAAATAAGAAATATAAGACTCTTTTTCGGTGCGTCCCTCAAAAAAAGCAGGATAGTAGGGATCCTGTCCGTTTACCACATGGGATGATCCAATCACAAAATCAAAATTCCAATTCTTTACAAGAGATTCGCAGCGCTCCTTCAGATAAGGCTGCAGACCGAGTTCGAGGCCGAATAATAATTCAATCTTGTGTGCATACTCTTCTTTGAGGGAGGTAAGCGTCTTGCAATAAGAAGGAATATCAGCTTCGAAGACCATCCCTTCGTCAATATAGTCATAGTCCATGTGCTCTGTGAAACACATGGCAGACAGTCCAAGAGAGATACCCTTTTCGACCATATCCCGCATCGGGGCGTCGGAATCGGCGGAAAAAGAGGAATGAAGATGAAAATCGGATCTCATAAAATAAAAACTCCTTTCAAAATACGGCAAAATTCAGGAAAAAACACCTGATTTTTCTCTCTGTTACCAGTTTATGAGAATAAAACACAAATGTCCAGAGAAATTCGTTGAAATTATACTTGAACTTTTTACAGAAATTAGGTAGAATAGAAGAAAGTTGTGGAATCTTTAACAATAAAGACCGCAATCATACTATTTAACATAATAGGAGGAAATTAATCATGGCAGTAAAAGTAGCAATTAATGGTTTTGGACGTATCGGACGTCTTGCATTCAGACAGATGTTTGGTGCAGAAGGATATGAAGTAGTAGCTATCAACGATCTGACTTCCCCGAAAATGCTGGCACACCTGTTAAAATACGATTCATCACAGGGTAAATATGCACTGGCAGACACAGTATCAGCAGGTGAAGATTCCATCACAGTTGACGGAAAAGAGATCAAGATCTACGCTTTCCCGGATGCAAACAACTGCCCATGGGGCGAGCTGGGTGTTGACGTAGTTCTGGAGTGCTCTGGATTCTACACATCCAAAGAAAAGGCTCAGGCTCATATCAATGCAGGTGCTCGTAAAGTTGTTATCTCTGCACCAGCAGGCAATGACCTTCCGACTATCGTTTACAATGTAAACCATGAGACACTGAAAGCTGAGGATCAGATCATTTCTGCAGCTTCTTGTACAACAAACTGTCTGGCACCAATGGCTAAAGCTCTGAACGAACTGGCTCCGATCAAATCCGGTATCATGGTAACAATCCATGCTTACACAGGTGATCAGATGACTCTGGACGGACCTCAGAGAAAAGGCGATCTGAGAAGATCCCGTGCAGCAGCAGTAAACATCGTTCCGAACAGCACAGGTGCTGCAAAAGCTATCGGTCTGGTTATTCCGGAACTGAACGGCAAACTGATCGGTTCTGCACAGCGTGTACCGACCCCTACAGGTTCTACTACAATCCTGACAGCAGTTGTTGAAGGAACAGTAACTGTAGACGAAATCAACGCTAAGATGAAAGCATCTGCTACAGAATCTTACGGATACAACGAAGACGAAATCGTATCCAGCGATATCGTTGGTATGAGATATGGTTCTCTGTTTGATGCTACTCAGACAATGGTTCTGCCTCTGGACAACGGTACAACAGAAGTACAGGTTGTTTCTTGGTATGACAACGAAAACTCTTACACATCTCAGATGGTAAGAACAATCAAATACTTCTCTGAATTAGCATAATCTATTGATGCCAGGGTGAAAAGGTCAAAATGTCGTTCTTGCTTGCAAGATAAGACATTTGAACTTGGAACCCGCTAAACATGAGGAAGTAGCTATTTACGTAGTAAATATGCGGATTCCGAATGTTTGCAGAATTGCGAGAGTTACTTGGTAACGGAGCAATTCGCAGGCATCAATTGGATTCAAAAAATTTTTTGAATCCACATTTTCTGTTAAAACAGACAAGGAAGACCTATGAGGGTCCGGTCTTTTGGACCGGGCCCTTTTTATCTTAGTCGGAGAAGACTCTGTGGCTAAATAAGTGGCTCCGCAAGGATGCACATTAGAAAATCCGTATGTATGATACAAGGAGGAAATAAGAATGCTTAATAAAAAGTCGGTTGATGATATCAACGTAAAAGGCAAAAGAGTCCTGGTCCGCTGTGACTTTAACGTACCTCTGAAAGATGGCAAGATCACAGACGAAAACCGTCTCGTAGCAGCTCTGCCAACTATCAAAAAACTGATCGCGGACGGCGGAAAAGTAATCCTTTGCTCTCATCTGGGCAAACCAAAGGGAGAACCGAAACCGGAACTCTCTCTGGCACCGGTAGCAGTACGTCTCTCTGAACTGCTTGGTCAGGAAGTAAAATTTGCAGCTGATCCGGAAGTCGTAGGACCGAACGCAAAAGCAGCTGTAGAAGCTATGAAAGACGGTGAAGTTGTTCTGCTTGAAAACACTCGTTACCGTGCTGAAGAAACCAAAAATGGCGAAGCATTCAGTAAAGATCTGGCATCTCTGTGTGATGTGTTCGTAAACGATGCATTTGGTACTGCTCACAGAGCACACTGCTCTAACGTAGGTGTTACCGAATATGTAGATACCGCAGTTGTTGGATATCTGATGCAGAAAGAGATTGATTTCCTGGGCAATGCAGTAGAAAATCCAGTTCGCCCGTTCGTTGCAATCCTGGGTGGCGCAAAAGTAGCAGACAAACTGAACGTTATCTCCAACCTGCTTGAGAAATGCGATACTCTGATCATCGGCGGCGGTATGGCTTATACTTTCCTGAAAGCTCAGGGCAAAGAGATTGGTAAATCTCTGGTAGACGACAGCAAGATCGACTACTGCAATGAGATGATGGCAAAAGCGAAGAAGCTTGGCAAAAAACTTCTGCTTCCGGTAGATGCAGTTGTTTCCGCAGATTTCCCGAACCCGATCGATGCTCCGATCGAAGTAGAGAATGTATCTGTAGATAATATCCCGGTTGACAAAGAAGCTATGGATATCGGAAAAGAAACAGCAGCTCTGTATGCAGATGCAGTAAAAACAGCAAAAACAGTTGTTTGGAACGGACCGATGGGTGTATTCGAAAACCCGACACTGGCAGCAGGTACGATCGCAGTAGCAAAAGCTCTGGCAGATACCGATGCAACAACCATCATCGGCGGCGGCGATTCTGCAGCAGCAGTAAACCAGCTTGGATTTGGTGATAAGATGAGCCACATCTCCACAGGCGGCGGAGCATCTCTGGAATTCCTGGAAGGAAAAGAACTGCCGGGCGTAGCAGCAGCTAACGATAAGTAAACACTTAACGAAAACGAGCCGAAGGCGATGTTTGAGTTCTAGTGTTTACTTAGTTCGCCGCTCTTAGCGAATGGGAGCGAAGCGAAACATGAGGTTAGAGGCAGGCGAACATCCCGTTTGCACTTAACGAAAACGAGCCGAAGGCGATGTTTTACAATATGTGAAAAGAGGATAAGATCATGGCAAGAAAGAAAATTATTGCTGGTAACTGGAAAATGAACATGACTCCGAGTGAGGCAGTAAAATTAGTTGAAACTCTGAAACCACTGGTAAAAAATGATGAAGTTGATGTAGTATTTTGCGTACCGGCTATCGACATCGTTCCTGTAGTAGAAGCTGCAAAAGGAACAAACATCCAGGTTGGTGCTGAAAATATGTACTTCGAAGAGAAAGGTGCCTACACAGGTGAAATCTCCCCGAATATGCTGGTAGATGCAGGCGTTAAATACGTTGTTCTGGGACATTCCGAGAGAAGAGGATACTTCGGAGAAACAGATGCAGATATCAACAAAAAAATGCACAAAGCATTTGAGCATGGCCTGACACCGATCATGTGCTGCGGCGAATCTCTGGAACAGAGAGAGCAGGGCGTAACCATGGACTTCATCCGTCAGCAGGTTAAGATCGGATTCCAGGGACTGACAGCAGATCAGGCAAAAGCAGCTGTTATCGCTTACGAGCCGATCTGGGCTATCGGAACCGGCAAGACTGCTACAACAGAGCAGGCTCAGGAAGTATGCAGCAAGATCCGTGAGTGTATCGCTGAAGTATACGATGACGCTACAGCAGCAGAGATCCGTATCCAGTACGGCGGATCTGTAAACTCCAAGACAGCAGCAGATCTGTTTGCTCAGGCAGACATCGATGGCGGACTGGTTGGAGGAGCATCTCTGAAAGAAGAGTTCGGTCAGATCGTTAATTATAAATAATCAGCCATTTTTGGCTAAATAGTCCAAACAAGAAAGAATAAAACGCCCCCAAATGCAAGGAAAATTGGTAAGTATTACTAATTGAATTGTGTTTGTGGGCGTTTTTTAATATTACAACTATCACCTTCAACGATCACTTTTAATCGTTTAAAACCTTGCCATTTAAAAAAGTGATAGTTATATAAATGTTTTTGTTATTGTTTCATATGAGAATGTAAAAACAGGGATGCCGAAACATCCCCATTTCAAACTTTTTCACTTGAAAAATACGAGTGAGTAGTTTATAATCAGAACAGAAGCAACGAAGGATTGGCGATGTCCGAGTTGCCCCGGAAACTTATAGTATACTATAAACATGGCTATTTCCTAGTGGTGTAGGAAATAGCCGCTTTTATTTTTTGTGATTATCTATGTATGTAAGTGCTGCAAAAATTACAAGGAGGATTATATGGACAGAAAGAGAAAAAGATTCAGAAAACCGGCAACATTTTTCATGCTGTAAATCTTACGCAAAACAGATCATCAAAACCATTCGAAAGAAGGATAAAAAAGCGATCATTGTGGTAGGCACGCCGATATGGTCGCAGCTTGGATCGGACGGAACGCACAACGAAGTGGCGGACAGTCCGATCAAGGATTATAAAAATATCATGTATTCTCTGCATTTTTATGCAAATGAATGGAGCCATAATGAGTATCTTCCGGCAAAACTGGACTATGCAAGGAAAAAAGGACTGCCGGTCATGGTGACTGAGTTTGGCATGTCGGATGCGAGTGGCAATGGTCAGATCAGTACGATAAATACCGGGAAATGGCTGAAAAGGCTGGATCAGACAAATGTGAGCTATTTCTGCTGGAGTTTGACAAACAAAAATGAGTCCAGTGCCTTATTGGCTCCGGGAAGCAGTAAAACAGGAAACTGGAAGAAAAAAGACCTGTCAGAGGCAGGTCGATATCTCCGTAAAAAATATCGGGCAAAACGATAGAATTTTGTTGAGAATGGCAGATGGCCTTGCTATAATGAAGAAAAAAGGAAAGGAAAGAATTTTATGGAAGAGAAAAGAGAAAAACAGTCCCGGCGGATCATATGCTGCCTGCTCCCATTGTGCCTGTTTCTGGTGTGGGTTAATATTCTGCCGGTATCTGCACAGACACAGTTGTCAGCATCCGCACAGATACAGAGTGCGGCTCCGTGGGGTACGGAAACGGTAAAAGAAACCAGAGCATATTATGATGGTGCTTACTGGAGGGTTCCGGCCGGCTGGTATCATTATCAGCCGACGAAAGATGTATGGAAAGACTTGTTAGTGAGCAATTCGGAGGATTATTTCACAGACTACTATGTAGCAGTCTGGAAGAAAGCAGATGGCGGATACGAACTGGCAGGGCAGATCGGAGATGTGGCACATCAGGTTCAGGGAAGTACGAGCGTCAGTATCTGCTGGAACAAGGACGTGGATTATTATATTCAGATTGTTTCAGACAGCAAAGAAACATTTCGACTGGATGTCAGCTGGACACTTGAAATTACAAGACCGGAAGTTCCAAGCGATGTGACTGTATCCGGGGCAGATGGAAAAACAGAAGTTTCTGTTTCAGGCAAAGAAGAATTAAAATGGATACAGTATACCGTTCCGGAAGATGGAAGGTATAAAATCCGGTTTGCGGATGCAAAAAATATGGCACGTGTGGATATTTATAAGCTGCGGGACGGACGTTTGACGGATTTGGGCGGTTTGGTACTGGATTTTAACCGGAACTATCAGGACTTCAAAAAGGGTGATATCCTTTATGTCCGCTGTACTTCCTGGCAGGATGCCACTTCCTATGAGCTTTCTATTAAAAAAACAGAAGAACATTATTATGAGGAAAACAAAGAGCATGCCGGGACGGTACGCAGCAATACAAAAGCCAGCACCGTTGCAAATGCTCAGGCTCAGGCAGTGATAGAATATCTGAACGCAGTTTATAAGAATACAGACCGCGGACTTTATGTTGGACATATGGATCAGACGGATAAAAATGTACTGAAAAAACTGGCACAGAAGATCACGGAAGGATGCACGACAGAAACGCAGAAAGCCGATGCGATCGTTCGCTGGGTAGGAAGAAATATCAAGTACGATACCAGTGCATCCAGTTATTCTCCGCAGGTATTCTACACAAGAACCGGTGACTGTTACGGAGATACCATGCTGATTGCGGATCTTGCCAGACTTTGCGGTCTGCGTGCGGCTGTCGCAGAGGGATGGAAAGCAGATCTGACCAGATGGACGATCGAAGAGTTATCGGATATCACAGGACATGCCTGGAATTATATTTATGCAGACGGACAGTGGAGAATGTATGACGGTCTCTGGGGCAACTATAACATGACCGATCCGTCAGCAGTTGCTGCAAAGGGTTATTATTCTTCCGGTGTGGAGGGGATTTATCTTATTGGAAAGGGTGTGGATTCTTCCTTTGCATCCATTTCTCTGGATGCCTGGGCACAGGTTTATCAGAATGGGGAATGGCTGCTTCTGCAATATGGCATGCCGATCAATGCTTATAAACGTGCATACTGGACAGACGACGACGGAGAATTTATAAGAGAAGATGAGACGGGTGTTGGATGGTCCTCAATCTGGGCAGATGATCGCTTTTATCCGGTGTTTGCAGAAGGCTATCAGGAAGATATCAATGGTCAGCTGCTTCGAAAAACATCCGGACAATATTATAAAGACGGAAGGCCAAGACCGGAAAATTCCAGACTTTATATAAATGGCTGGTTTGGGTATCCGCCGGAAGAAGGGGAAGAAGATCCGGTATGGGATTCTTATGCCGGAAAAGACGGCGTTCTTTACAACTGCACGATTGAGAACATCGATGGCACGATGTACTATTTTGCACAGAACGGTCATGCATTCAGACTGAATATGTCACCGGATCAATACTCTATGACCGGAAGGCTTTTGACAGTTCCGACAGGTATCAGCGGTCAGATTCTGGCAGATCGCTCCATTCAGAAATATGCGATCCATAAAAATGAAAACGCTAGGATTGTATTTCGCGATTATGACAGCAGTCTGGTAGATGTCAGCGAAGACGGAACGATCACAACCAAACAAGAGGGTTATGTAACGATTTACTATGATGTTGTCTCGACGGATGGCAGATATTATGTCTCAAATAGGAGTATAGAATTTTTGATCACCAATAAAGCAAAACCGACGCCGGATTATGCAGACCGTCCGGTCGATAATTCTTCTTTTGATGCTGATGACAGCAAAGGAAATGCTGATAACAGCGATGGAACAGAAAAAGTGATCGCACCGAAAACGTATGAACTTTCGAAAGAACAGTATGTATACAATGGAAAAGTGAAGACACCGGAAGTACGGATCTACGGCAAGCATGGAGATCAGCTGCCGGACACTGCCTTTACGGTGGAAAAAGCATCCGGAAGAAAGAATGTCGGAACATATGCTTATAAAATCACGTTCCGCGGTGCATATAAAAAATATGGAATCAAAACACTGACATTTAAGATTCTTCCGAAAGGGACAAATCTTACAAAAGTCGGCAGGGCGAAAAAGGCACTGACCGTAAAATGGAAAAAGCAGACAGCAAAAATGCCGGAGAATCGAATTAACGGTTATCAGATCCGCTATTCCTTAAAGAGCAGCATGAAGCAGTCTAAAATGGTTCGGGTAAAAGGTTATAAAAAGAGCTCTGCCAAGATCAGAAAACTGCAGGCAAAGAAAAAATATTATTTACAGATCCGAACCTATATGACAGTCGGCAAAAAGACTTACTACAGCAAGTGGTCCGCAAAGAAAAATGCGATCACAAAATAAAATAAAATGCAGAAATAAAACAAAATACAAAGCAGAAAGGTGCAAATCATAATGAAAGAATACAAAGAAATCCAGGTGGCACTTTTAGGACTTGGAACCGTCGGACTCGGCGTATATAAAGTATTGCAGATGCAGAAAGAAGAAATGCAGCATAAGATCGGTACCGAGATCAAGATCAAGAAAATCCTGGTGCGAAATCTGGAAAAAGCAGCCGGGAAAATCGAAGATGCCTCTGTGCTGACAGACAGCTGGCAGGAGATTGTAAACGATGACGAGATTCAGATCGTGATCGAAGTAATGGGCGGCATGGAGCCGGCAAGAACGTATATCATGGAAGCGATGCAGGCAGGAAAACAGGTCGTGACGGCAAATAAAGACCTGATCGCAGCCGATGGAAAAGAACTGATGGATCAGGCGAAGAAAAGCGGATGCGATCTGCTGTTTGAAGCAGCGGTTGCCGGTGCGATCCCGATCATCCGACCGCTCAAACAGTGCCTTGCCGGAAATCATTTGAGTGAAATCATGGGAATTGTCAATGGAACCACGAACTTTATCCTGACAAAAATGGCACAGGACGGCATGGAATTCGAAGAAGCCCTGGCACTGGCGACAGAGCTTGGCTATGCAGAGGCCGATCCGACCGCGGACATCGAAGGTCTGGATGCCGGACGAAAAGTAGCAATCATGGCGTCGATCGCTTTCAATTCCCGTGTGACCTTTGACGATGTTTATACCGAAGGGATTACAAAGATCACCGCATCCGATATCCGCTATGCAAAAGAAACCGGCAGCGTGATCAAACTTCTCGGCGTGGCACGCAACACACCGGAAGGAATCGAAGTACGTGTCCATCCGATGCTGATCCCGGAAAGACATCCACTGGCATCCGTCAATGATTCTTTCAACGCCGTTTTTGTACATGGTGATGCCGTGGATGATGCCATGTTCTACGGCCGCGGAGCCGGAGAACTGCCAACGGCAAGTGCGGTGGTCGGAGATATCTTTGATATTGCCAGAAACCTCCAATATGAGTGCTGCGGCAGGATCAGCTGCACCTGCTACAAACAGCTGCCGATCAAAGCGATGGATGACATCTGTTCCAAATACTTCCTGCGTATGCTGGTAGAAAACGAGCCGGGTGTCCTGGCAGCCGTAACCGCCGTGTTCGGCGACCGCAAAGTCAGCATCGAGCAGATCATCCAGAAAAAGAAGATCGGAGAGCTGGCAGAGATCGTAGTCATCACCGAAAAAGTAAAAGAACGCCATGTAAAAGACTCTCTGAAAGCATTTGAAGAGATGACAGCAGTGAAAAAAGTGTCATCTGTGATCCGCGTGTACGGAGAGTAGGGAGATTGAAAGAAATTTCAGAAGTTTTTGCATTAATCATGGTAGAAACGATATGAAAATAGAATGATAACTGTAAAACGAATAGGGAAATAGTTATGAAAATACCTTGTGATTTGAACAAAATGAGGAAAACTATAGTAATTGTGACGCACGATCCTAATGTAGTTCAATATGCATCTAAAAGTATTACTTTATAAGAAAAAAATAATGCAAAAGTAATCAAGTTTGAATGTAATTAAAGAGAAAGAAGATGAGTGAAAACCGTCAGTAAAGATATAACTAAATAATAAAAATTAAAAAGTAATATTGAAAATTAAAATGTTATATGCTATAATGCTGTTCGGGCGATAAAATGGGAAAATAAAGATTCATTAAAACACAGAAAACCTCTGGTACTGCCATACCAGAGGTTTTTTTGTTATTTTTTTGCAGAAAATAACAAAACTGAGGTCAGGTTATCGTTGATTTAAGAATTGACGGCTACCTGAAAATCATGTAGAATAAATGCGAAGCAAATATGGTTAAAGAATCCGGGGTTTTTAAGCTCCGGCATCATCATTATAATATAAAGGAGAAATGGAAAAATGAGCAAAAAGCCAACCGTTTTGATGATTCTTGATGGATATGGACTGAATGATAAGGTAGAAGGCAACGCAGTAGCACAGGCGAAAACTCCGGTTATGGACAAGCTGATGGCTGAGTGTCCTTTCGTAAAAGGCAATGCAAGTGGTCTGGCAGTAGGTCTGCCGGATGGACAGATGGGTAACTCTGAAGTCGGACATCTGAACATGGGCGCCGGACGTATCGTATACCAGGAACTGACCAGAATCACAAAAGAAATCCAGGATGGAGATTTCTTCAAAAACGAAGCACTGCTGCATGCAGTAAAGAGTGCAAAAGAAAACGGAAGTGCTCTGCATCTGTTCGGTCTGCTCTCTGACGGCGGTGTACACAGCCACAATACACACCTGTACGCACTGCTTGAGCTGGCAAAAAGAGAAGGTCTGGAAAATGTTTATGTACACTGCTTCCTGGATGGACGTGACACACCACCTGCATCAGGCAAAGGCTATGTAGAACAGCTCGTTGATAAAATGAAAGAGATCGGCGTCGGACAGGTTGCAACTGTTATGGGACGTTACTATGCAATGGATCGTGACAACCGCTGGGATCGTGTAGAGCTGGCTTACAACGCTATGGTAAAAGGCGAAGGTGCAGAAGCAGCATGCGGCATCTGTGCAGTACAGAATTCTTACGACAACGGAAAGAACGATGAGTTCGTAGTTCCGGCTGTTGTTAAGAAAGACGGAGCACCGGTTGCAACAATCAAAGACAAAGATTCCGTAATCTTCTTCAATTTCCGTCCGGACCGTGCAAGAGAGATCACCCGTGCATTCTGTGCAGATGAGTTTGACGGATTCGCAAGAGAAAAGAGACTGGATCTGACTTATGTATGCTTCACAGAGTACGATGAGACGATTCCGAACAAAGAAGTAGCATTCCACAAAGTTTCTATCACAAATACCTTCGGTGAATTCCTGGCAGCACATAACATGACACAGGCAAGAATCGCCGAAACAGAGAAATATGCACACGTTACCTTCTTCTTCAACGGCGGAGTAGAAGAACCGAACAAAGGCGAAGACCGCATCCTGGTAAAATCCCCGAAAGTAGCTACTTACGATCTGAAACCGGAGATGAGTGCATATGAAGTATGCGACAAGCTGACCGAAGCTATCCGTTCTGAAAAATACGATGTGATCATCATCAACTTCGCAAACCCGGATATGGTAGGACATACCGGTATCCAGGCAGCAGCGATCGCAGCAGTGGAAGCTGTTGATGAGTGTGTAGGCAAGACCGTAGAAGCTCTGAAAGAAGTTGGCGGACAGATGTTTATCTGTGCGGATCACGGAAATGCAGAGCAGCTGATCGACTACGAAACAGGTGCACCGTTTACCGCACATACAACCAACCCGGTTCCGTTCATTCTGGTAAATTATGACGAGAACTATACACTGCGTGAAGGCGGATGCCTGGCAGACATCGCTCCGACTCTGATCGAGATGATGGGTATGCAGCAGCCGGCTGAAATGACAGGAAAATCTCTGCTGGTACGCAAATAATTTCTGAAGATCAGTCTTTGTATATGCAAAGCGATGTATAAAGAAAAACAAAAAGGACACACTATCCACAAGGAGGTGTGTCTTTTTTATGCAGAAATTCATTGCAATCAAAGATGTGTACGCAAGGGAAATTCTGGATTCCAGAGGGAATCCTACGATAGAAGTGGAAGTACTGGCTGAGGGAGATATTGTTGGGAGAGCGGCTGTGCCGTCCGGAGCTTCGACCGGGCAGTTTGAGGCGGTAGAACTCCGTGATCAGGAAAGACGTTACAATGGACTTGGCGTGCGGCGTGCCGCAGAACATGTCAACACGATCCTGGCAGACTGTGTGATTGGTGATAATGTACTGGAACAGCGGAAAATTGATGAAAAACTCTGTCATATAGATGGAACAGAGAACAAAGAAAATCTGGGGGCAAATGCAATTCTTGGCATATCAATGGCAGTAGCTCAGACGGCGGCAAAGGCACTGCATCTGCCGCTGTATCAGTATCTTGGCGGAACGTTTGCCCATCAGATGCCGGTGCCAATGATGAATATTTTAAACGGAGGACGCCATGCATCCAATACCGTCGATCTCCAGGAATTTATGATCATGCCGTTTGGGGCAGAGAATTTTTCAAAAGGACTTCAGATGTGTGCAGAGATTTACCACACACTGAAAAAGATTCTGGATGTTCGGGGGTTATCAACCGGAGTTGGAGACGAGGGCGGATTTGCCCCGAACCTGAAAAATTCAGAAGAAGTTCTGGATGTCATTGTGGAAGCGGTCGAGAAGAGCGGTTATCAGATGAAAAAAGATATTATGATCGCACTGGATGCGGCGGCTAGTGAACTTTACGATGAAAGACAGGGAATTTACCGGTTTGAAGGAGAAGGAAAAGAACGCACCACAGAAGAGATGATCGCATATTATAAGAGACTGACTGAAAAATATCCGATTTTTTCCATCGAAGACGGACTGTTTGAAGATGACTGGATCGGATGGAAACACCTGACGGAAGAACTGGGGCAGAAAGTACAGCTGGTGGGTGATGATCTGTTTGTGACAAATACTAGACGTCTGCGAAAAGGCATAAAACTCGGGGCTGCCAATGCGATCCTGGTCAAAGTAAATCAGATAGGAACACTGACGGAAGCGTTTGAAGCAATCGAACTTGCAAAACGGAGCGGGTACGCTGCGATCATCTCGCATCGTTCCGGTGAAACAGAGGATACGATGATTGCGGATATCGCAGTTGCCACAGGAGCCGGACAGATCAAAACAGGAGCTCCGTGCCGCAGCGAAAGAATTGCAAAATATAACCAATTATTGCGTATTGAAGAGCATATTTAAGTTGACAAAGAAATACAAACTATGCTAAACTGTTTTTGTTTGGTATAGGAGGTGTTAATGTGGAAATCTTGAGAACAGTTATCAATATACTCTTTATTTTGGATTGTATCGCACTGACCGTTATCGTATTGATGCAGGAAGGAAAGTCCGCAGGGCTGGGAGCTATTGCAGGTGCAGCAGATACTTACTGGGGAAAGAACAAAGGCCGTTCTATGGAAGGAGCACTTGTGAAATCCACAAAGTTTCTTGCAATCGCATTTATCGTAATTTCCATAGTTCTGAATCTGAATTTCTAAGAAACCTGCAGAATTGTCACAGGCAGGTTCTTTTGAACGCATGACACGTTAAAACACTCTTGTGGTTGGTAACTGCAAGGGTGTTTTTTAGCGTTACCGGTCAGAAAAAACAGCACACCGATTCCCCGCATGATGAACAAGGAGGGTAACATGGACAGCAAACAGTTAGAAAAAAGAAAAAAGGTTCTTTTAGACCTGATGAACGATAAAATATATGTACCGATGAAGATTAAGGAGCTTGCTATCATCCTCCAGGTGTCAAAAGAAGAACGGCCGGATCTGGAGCTGGTCCTGAATGAACTTCTGGCAGAGGGCAAGATTGAAATCTCCAAAAGAGGCAAGTATAAAATTGCAAAAGAAAAGACGGTTACCGGAACCTTTGTGACGCATCCGAAAGGCTTTGGTTTTATTGAAGTGGAAGGCAGAGACGATGATATTTATGTTTCAGAAGAAAACATCGGCAATGCTTTTTACGGAGATGTGGTTCAGGCGACTCTGATCTCCGGGACGACCGGGAAACGTCAGGAAGGACGCATCACACAGGTCATCTCCCATACGGTCACGGAAGTGGTTGGCATCTATGAACAGAGCAAACATTTTGGCTTTGTGATTCCGGACAACCAGAAAATCCTTCAGGATATTTTTATCCCGCAGGAGTGTGCCAAAGGTGCGGTAAACGGCCATAAGGTGATCGCAGAGATTACTTCTTACGGCAGCAACAAGAAAAAGCCGGAGGGCAGGATCACAAAGATCATCGGCCATATCAGTGATCCGGGGACGGATGTACTTTCTATTGTTTATGCAAAAGATCTTCCGTTTGAATTTCCGGAAAAGGTGCTTAATCAGGCAGAACGAGTGAAAGATGAGGTCAGTGAGGCAGATATGCAGGGCAGACTGGATCTTAGAAAGGTACCGATGGTCACGATCGATGGTGAAGATGCCAAGGATCTGGATGATGCTGTATCACTGGAAAAGGATGGAAATATCTGGCATCTGGGCGTGCATATCGCAGATGTCACAAATTATGTGCAGGAGAACAGTGCACTGGACTGGGAGGCAAAGAAACGCGGAACAAGTGTGTATCTTGTGGATCGGGTGATCCCGATGCTTCCGAGAAGGCTCTCAAATGGCATCTGTTCTTTAAATGCAGGATGCGACCGGCTGGCACTGAGCTGCCTGATGGACATCGATGAGAAGGGCAAAGTGATCAGCAGCCAGATTGCGGAGACGGTGATCTGTGTGGATCAGCGAATGACCTACACCAGCGTGAAGAAGATTCTGGAGGATCAGGACGCAGAAGAAATTGAAAAATATCAGGAATTTGTCCCGATGTTTGAAAAGATGAGAGAACTGTCAGAACTGCTTCGCAAAAACCGCCATGCACGCGGTTCGATCGACTTTGATTTTCCGGAAGCAAAGATTATCCTGGATAAAAAAGGAAAACCGGTTGATATCAGACCATACGAGGCAAATACAGCGACAAAGATTATCGAAGATTTTATGCTGCTTGCAAATGAGACAGTAGCATCCGAATATTTCTGGCAGGAAATTCCGTTTTTATACCGTGTCCACGATACACCGGATCCGGAAAAAATCCAGGCACTTGCAGAATTTATCCGCAATTTCGGATATGGACTGAAAGGTGTCCAAGACGAAGTCCATCCAAAAGAACTGCAGAAACTCCTCTCCAGAGTTGCAGATTCACCGGAAGAGGCACTGATCAGTCGTTTGACCCTGCGTTCCATGAAACAGGCGAGGTATTCGACAGAATGTACCGGACATTTCGGACTGGCGGCGAAGTATTACACGCATTTCACTTCTCCGATCCGTCGGTATCCGGATCTGCAGATTCACCGGATCATCAAGGAAAATCTGCGTGGCAGATTAAATGCAGAGCGGATCGCACATTATCAGGAGATCCTGCCGGAAGTGGCAGAACATTCCAGTAAGACGGAGCGAAGGGCAGATGAGGCAGAGCGTGATACCGATAAAATGAAAAAAGCAGAATACATGCAGCAGCATATCGGTGAAGAATATGAAGGCGTAATCTCAAGTATTACATCCTGGGGCATGTATGTAGAACTTCCAAATACCATCGAGGGACTGATACATGTTGCAAATCTTTACGATGACAGGTATTATTATAATGAAAATACCCATGAGATGGTCGGCTCAGATCTTGGAAAGGTTTACAAACTCGGTCAGAGCATCCGTGTACGTGTGCTTGATGCTGATAAAGAAAATGCAACAATTGATTTTGTGCCTGCAGCTATTTGGGGATAAGTCAGAGACGGGAGGAAAGATATGGGAGCAGAATCCATAAAACTGATCGCAAACAACAAAAAAGCATATCATGATTATTTTATCGAAGACACGTATGAGGCAGGGATTTCTCTTCACGGAACAGAGGTTAAATCCCTGCGAATGGGAAAATGCAGCGTAAAAGAATCCTTTGTCCGTATTGAAAACGGCGAAGTGTTTATTTATGGTATGCACATCAGCCCATATGAAAAGGGAAATATTTTTAATAAAGATCCGATGCGTGTAAAAAAACTGCTGATGCATCGCTATGAGATCAATAAGATCGAAGGAAAGATCGCAGAAAAAGGATACACACTGGTTCCCCTGAAAGTATATTTTAAAGGCAGTCTGGTAAAAGTCTCTATCGGTCTTGCAAAAGGTAAAAAACTGTACGACAAACGACAGGATATCGCAAAGAAAGATATGCGAAGAGAAGCAGAGCGTGAATTTAAGGTGCGTAATCTGTAAAGATGGAAAACGCACAGAGATAAAAAGATGCAAAGAAAAATAAAAAGCGAAATTTTAAAAAGACACTTTACAAAAATGAATTTCAGGTGTAAAATAAACTGCACTGTAAGATTATCTTCAAACAAACCAGGGCTTGTACTGGTTTCGACGGGGGTTTTGCAGTCAGGGAAGCCATCTGCGGGCCGGGACCGCACAGTAAACCGGAAACTAAATATAAACGCAGAAGATAATTACGCGTTAGCAGCCTAAGGGCTGCTTGTCGGCAGGAGGTTGCTCACAGCTTCCCCAACCGGCATCAAATCCTGTGAGGCACTCTGTGGCCAAAGCTTTGCGGCGGCAGAAGAACTTATGAAGCTACTGAGGCTGTGAACCTGTCATTAGGTGCACCGTTGAGGGAACGTTAAAATAATGACTGTGATGGGAGATGCCTTGATGAATAGGCTTTCGGACAGGGGTTCGATTCCCCTCAGGTCCATCCTGAAAAGCTCGATTTTATCGGGCTTTTTTTGTTATCTTTTTTAACTGTGCTGCATTTTGTACGCATTTTAGATAAGATGTGTAGACTTTCTGTAAAAATCATGTTAAAATTAGATATGTTTTTAGCAACATTTGACAACATAACGAAGAGGAGGAAGTTTATGTTTAAGAAAAAAATGAAACAGATCGGTGCTATGGCCATGGCAGCGAGCATGATCCTTGCTTCTGTACAGCTCCCGCCGCTTGCAGCCAATGCAGCAGAGAATACCAACCTGGCATTGAGTGCAACGGCAACAGCGTCCAACTCTGAGAGTGGAAACGGAATTGCAAAGATCAATGATGGCAATATGAACACCAGATGGTCACATGATCAGAGTAATACTTCATGGGCACAGCTTGCCTGGGCTGAGAGCAAAACCATGAAGAGTTTTGTTATCAACTGGCAGCGAAACAATGCAGTTAATTATACACTGCAGGTATCTGATGATGGTCAGACATGGAGAGATGTATACACTGCAACACAGGCACCGGCAACGACAACGGACAAGATTACACTGGATACTGCAGTTACCGGAAAATTCCTGCGGTTAAATGTTACAAAGATTGAACCGACCAATGCAGGAGTTACCTGGAATGCAATTTCTGTATGGGAACTGCAGGTATACGAAGGTGATATTCCAGATACCAGAACACAGGCTGCAAAGATTGCGGATTCTATGACTGCTCCGACCGTTACAGCAGATACGACAAAGATTCCGATGCCGACCGTTCCGGAAGGATATACGGTAGAGTTTGATGCAGATTATGAGCAGATCATCGGAAGTGACGGCACCGTTTACAAACCGCTGCAGACCAAGACCGTAAAAGGATTTTACCAGATCAGCAATGCAGACGGCACAGATAAAGCACAGTCCGCAGAGTTTACCATTACGGTTCCGGGACGTTATACAGATGCAGAAGGAGCCAATGCAAAACCGGATGTCATCCCGGCACTGCAGGAGTGGCATGGCGAGACCGGTGATTTCGTGATCCAGAGCAGCAGTAAGATTGTTTATGCAGACGGACTGGAAGCAACGGCAAAACAGTTTGCAGAAGATTACAAGGATATCACAGGAAACGATATCCAGACCGTAAAAGGCAGCGAATCCGATGCAAAAAAAGGTGATTTTTATCTGACACTGAACAGCACAGACCAGGGTCTTGACGAAGAAGGCTATATCATGACGATCGGTGACAGCGTAAAGATCGAAGCAGAAAAAGCAACCGGTGCATACTGGGGCGTGATCAGTGCACTGCAGATTTTAAAACAGAACAAAACAACGATTCCGAAAGGTATCACAAGAGATTATCCGAAGTACGAAGTGCGTGGGTTCATGCTCGATGTCGGAAGAAAAGCTTTTGATTTCAATACCGTAAAGGAATTTGCAAAGAACATGGCATGGTACAAGATGAACAACTTCCATCTGCACCTGTCCGACAACCTGATCTTCCTGGAAGATTACGCTACGATTGATGAAGCGGTAGAGAATGCATATGCAGGTTTCCGTCTGGAATCTGAAATTCCAAATCTGACATCAGAAGATACATACTATACAAAAGAGGAGTTCCGTTCTTTCATTAAAGACAGCAGAACCATGGGTGTCAACATCATTCCGGAATTTGATATGCCGGCACATGCCCTGGCGATCACAAGAGCCTTCCCGAACCTTATGACCAAAGAGGCAGGCGGCAATCATAAATATCTGATCGAGGAACTGGACATCCGAAAAGATGGTGCACTGGATGCAGCCAAATCCGTATGGGCACAGTACTTCGAAGGTGATGATCCGGTATTTGACAAAGACACCACGGTACATATCGGAACCGATGAATTCCACGGAAACGGCGGAAATGAATATTTCAGAAGCTTCTCTGATTCCATGATCAAGTACATCCAGGGAACAGGACGTGACGTCCGTATGTGGGGAAGCCTTTCCAACAAAAACGGTAAAACCCCGGTTGCATCCAAAGATGTACAGCTGAACATCTGGAACACCGGATATGCAAATCCGAAGAATATGTATGACCTGGGATATGACCTGATCAATACCCTGGAAGGAAGCCTTTACATTGTACCTTCTGCAGGATATTATTCAGACTACCTGAATTCCCAGAACCTTTACAACAACTGGGTACCGAATAATTTCAGCGGTACTGTTTTAAGAGCCGGAGACAAACAGGTACTCGGCGGTACTTATGCAATCTGGAATGACCAGATCGGTACACGCGGAAACGGTATCACAGAATACGATGACTTTGACCGTTTCTTCCAGCCGCTGCCGTCCTTAAGTGAGAAGATGTGGGGCGAAGGAACCGACAGGACTTACAGTGAGATGCGTGCCGTTGCAGAAAAAGTGGATACTGCACCGAACACAAATCCATACTACGAAGCAGATTCCGTAGGCAATGATGTGATCGATTACTCCTTCGATGATGAAAAAGTTTACGATGAATCCGGAAACAACAATGATTCTGTAAGCGAGAAGAACGTAGAAGAAGTAGCAGGCAAGAGCGGAAATGCACTGAAACTGAACGGCGGCGAGAGCTACGTAGAGACTCCGGTTGACATGGTCGGACCGACAAGCGGAAAGACAGCCGGAAGCAGCATTTCCATGTGGGTCAAGAGAGATGCAGCCAGCGACAACAGTGAGCAGGTTCTCTGCGAGACCAACACAAAATTCAACACCTATGCGATCAAAGCAGTCCAGAAGAATACCGGAAAAGTCGGATTCTCAAGAGAAGGATATGATTATTCCTTTGATTACAAACTGCCAAAAGATGAATGGGTATACCTGACCATCAATGGTTACAAAGACAAAGCAGAGCTTTATGTAAATCATAAATATGTATCATCCGCAGCTCTGGACAACGAGACAAAGACAAGCGGTTCAAAAGTTGCCACACTGGTACTTCCGGTTGAGTACATCGGAAGCAAGACCAATAGTTTCAAAGGTCTGGTAGACGAACTGACGGTAAGTGCAGATCCGACTACTGTATCCGAAAGCGGAAATGCTCTTTCCAGAGCGGGCTGGACAGTATCTGCCTGCAGCCAGGAGAGTTCCGAAGGATCGGTACAGAATGCAATCGACGGAGATGACACTACATTCTGGCATACAAACTGGCGTACACCGGATGTCATTTCCGGTACACACAATCATTACTTTGAAGTAACACTGCCGGAAGTTCAGACGATCAGCAGACTTTCCTGTCTGCCAAGACAGAACAGTGCAAACGGCCGTATCTTCAAATATGATATCGTTGTTACAAAAGCAGACGGAACCGAGACAACCGTTGCAACAGACGGTACCTGGGCAAATGATGCATCTGAAAAATTTGCAGACTTTGATCCGATCGAAGCAAAGAAAGTGAAACTCGTCATTAAAGATGCGGGAAGTGATAATACCGGAAAACACGGAACTATCGCAGAACTGAATCTGTATGCTGCTTATGGAAAAGCAGATGTACAGAAAGCATACAATACTTATGCAAACTACAAGAGTGAAGACTACACCGGCAAAACCTGGACATTCTTTGCAGATGCCCTGGCAAATGCAAAAAAGGTACTGGATAACGCAGACAGCACTGCAGCAGCATATTCCCAGGCATACACAAACCTGACCAATGTTGCAGCACAGCTGGAAACAACAAAAGACAAGCTGACAAGAGTCCTTACCGGATATCAGAACTTTGATACCACAGGATACAGCGAAGGAAGCATTGCAAACTATCAGAAACAGGTAAAAGAAGCAGAAGAACTGCTGAAAAAAGAAGGTGCAACAGGAGCAGATTTTGCCAGAGCACTGGAGAACCTGAAAAAAGCAAAAGCAGCACTGAGCACGGAAGAACCGGCAAAATCAGACAAGACAAAACTGACCGCAGCAGTTGCTGAGGCAGAAAAAGTAAACAAAGCAGATTACACCGATGACAGCGTAAAAAGCTTTGAACAGGCTCTGACAGCAGCAAAAGCGGTACTGGAAGATACTTACGCAACACAGGCCGAAGTCGATGCGGCAGTTAATACTCTGAAACAGGCAGCCGATGCTCTGGTTAAGAAGACAACTCCAACGCCAGATCCGACCCCGACACCGAATCCGACACCTACCCCAAATCCTACACCGGGTAAAGATGATACAGCAAAAGTACCGGCCAAGGGAAGCAAGATTACCGATCAGAAGAGCGGACTTGTATACAAAGTGACGAAATCGGATGCAAAGAATGGTACAGTAAAGGTAACGGGTCTGACAGCTGCAAAGAAAAATGTCAAGAAAGTAACCATTCCGGCAACGGTAACCAAGGATGGATATACGTTCAAAGTAACACAGATTGCTGCGAAAGCATTCCAGAAGAAAGCAAGACTGACCAAGGTTGTGATCGGTGCAAATGTTACCAAGATTGATGCGAAAGCATTCTACAAAGATGCAAAACTGAAAAATATTACCTTCAAAGGCAATAAGGCAGTGAAAGCAGGAAAAAATGCATTCAAGGGAATCAAAGCAAATGCAAAAGTAACGGTTCCTTATAAGATCAGTAAGAAGAATCTGAATAAGATCAAGAAAGCGCTTAAGAGTGCAGGAAAGAAAGTAGTAATTAAAAGGAAAGACATTGTAATACCATATTAAAAACAGGAAAGCAGAAAATGCAGGCAGATGATTCTGTCTGCATTTTTCTGTATGCAGATGCAGTCGCATTCAGTGGAAGTTCTTCTGGTTTTGAGATGAATATTCACAAAACGGACATAATTCTCTGCTACGATGAAAGAAAAAGTGACAGGTGGGAGAAAGCAATGGACAAATTGAAGATTTTAGTAGTAGATGATGAAAGCAGGATGAGAAAACTGGTCAAAGACTTCCTGGTAAAGCGAAACTTTGAAGTCCTGGAGGCAGAAAATGGGGCAGATGCGATCGATGTTTTCTTTTCGAAAAAAGATATTGCACTGGTGATTCTGGATGTTATGATGCCGAAAATGGATGGATGGCAGGTATGCCGTGAGATCCGGCAGTATTCAAAAGTGCCGATCATTATGCTGACAGCAAGATCAGATGAGAGAGATGAGTTGCTGGGATTCGAACTGGGTGTCGATGAGTACATATCCAAACCGTTCAGCCCGAAGATTCTGGTTGCAAGAGTAGAGGCAATTCTTCGAAGAACCAACACACTGGCAGCAGAAGAAATCTTAAAAGCCGGCGTGATCGAGGTAAACAAAGCAGCACATCAGGTTCTGGTAGACGGAAAGAGTGTGGAGTTGAGTTACAAAGAATTTGAACTTCTGAGCTATTTCATGGAAAACCAGGGCATCGCACTTTCCAGAGAAAAGATTCTGAATAGTGTGTGGAATTATGACTATTTCGGTGATGCGAGAACTATCGATACGCATGTGAAAAAGCTGAGAAGCAAACTTGGAAAAAATGCAGACTATATCAAGACCATCTGGGGTATGGGATATAAATTTGAGGTGGATGAACCATGAGAAAATCGCTGAAAACGCAGATCGCAGTACTTTTTATCGGCCTGATTGGATTTGTGTTTCTGGCAAATTGGTGTACCAATAATTTTTTGCTGGAGCGTTATTATGTGGCAAAAAAGGAAGCGGCACTTCAGCATATTTATGATAATATGAATAAAGTAGAAGATGTAGATGATTACCTGATGGATGATTTCGAAAACACCCTTTCCGAATACTGTACACGCTATAATTTGAGTGCGATTATTCTGACGGATGAGTTTGTGCCGCTTCTTTATGGAACCGAAAATTATCAGAAACAGGAACTTCAGGGACGGCTCTGGGGCTATCTGATGGGGATTGACAAGTCTGAGACGGAAGTACTTAAAGAAAATGATAATTATGTTATTCAGAAAACCCAGGATTTTAAAGACAAAGTGGATTATTTGGAAATCTGGGGAGCCTTTAACACCGGCTATTATTTTATGATGCGGATCCCGATGGAGAGCATCCGTGACAGTGTGCGGACTTCCAATGAATTCCTTGGCTATTTTATTGTGATCGGCCTTGCAGTCAGCATGATCCTGATCTCCTGGATGTCACGCAAGATCACGACACCGCTTCAAGAGCTGACGGAGCTTTCCAAACGCATGGCAGACCTGGATTTTGATGCGAAATATACCAGCGGCGGTCAGAATGAGATCGGTCAGCTGGGCGAGCATTTCAACCAGATGTCAGAGACGCTGGAAAGGACGATTTCGGAGCTGAAAACAGCGAATAATCAGCTGCAGAATGATATCGAAGAAAAGATTCAGATCGACGAGATGCGAAAAGAATTTCTTTCCAATGTCTCGCATGAGCTGAAAACGCCGATCGCACTGATCCAGGGATATGCAGAAGGACTGAAAGAATGTATCAATGACGATGCAGAAAGCCGTGATTTCTATTGTGAGGTCATTATGGATGAGGCGGCGAAGATGAACAATATGGTTAAAAAACTGCTGACACTCAATCATCTGGAATCCGGAAAAGATGCCATTGTATTTGAACGTTTTGATCTGACAAAACTGGTTCGGACGGTTGTACATTCAGCGGAACTTCTGGCTGATCAGAAGGGTGCTAAAATTCTGTTTGAAGAGACGGAAAGCCATTATGTATGGGCAGATGAATTTAAGACCGAAGAAGTTGTGACAAACTTTGTATCCAATGCAATCAATCATGTGGATTTTGATAAAGTGATCGAGATCAAAATGAAAAAAGAAAACGGAAAAGTACACACCAGTGTGTTTAATACCGGTGTACCGATTCCGGAGGCAGATATCGATAAAATCTGGATCAAATTTTACAAGGTTGACAAGGCAAGGACGCGAGAATACGGCGGAAGCGGAATCGGCCTTTCTATTGTCAAGGCGATCATGGACTCCATGCATCAGAAATTTGGCGTGAAAAATTATGACAATGGCGTAGAATTCTGGTTTGAACTGGAAGCAGACAATGGCAGAGAAATGAAAAGTGAGAGGACAGAAGAATTTGCAAAACCAGTGGAAGTGAAAGGGGAGAAAACAGAGCAGAATGAACCGTAATTATGTAGTATGTGAATGTACCGGCACGACGGCCGGACAGATTGAACAGGCGGTACAGAAGGGAGATCGGACATTTGATGATGTGAAAGCAAGGCTTGGTGTCGGAAAGCAGTGTATTAAGTGCAAAGATCTGGTATCGTTGCTGATTGAAAGCTACGTGGAAGATCTGGAAGAATAGAAATGAAAAGAGATGCAGGCTCCTGTTCCCTGGATGGAATGGGAGCCTTCGTGTTTGCAAAAAAACGTCGAGTGTGGATATGCGGAACAAGCATTTTGTTTCTGTTTTTTAGAAAACCAGCGAAAACCATGTACAAAATAGACAAAATCAGATATAATAATACGGTATCGTTATAAAAAACAGAGAGGAAATAAGAAAGGAGACAGAATGAAAAAGAAAAAATGTATAGCAGCAGGTGCGCTGGCAGCATTTCTGTTGTGTGAAAGTCTGTTTACACCGAATCTTGCCGGAATGGGAGCCGGTCTTTTGAAAGTGCAGGCAGCTGCAGCAAACGTAGCACTCAATAAAGAAGTTACCTCTTCTGCAAATGAATCAGCAACATGGAATGCAGACAAAGCCGTTGACGGCGATAAAACATCAGACTCCGGAAGATGGTCTTCCGGTGATATGGGCACAAACCGTGACAATCCACAGTGGCTGGTGATCGATCTTTCCGCAGCGACAACAAACGTTGAATCGATCAATATTTATTTTAATTTGAAGGCATGGAGTACAGAATATCAGATCCAGACCAGTGATTCCAACGGGGCAGATGCCAACTGGGAAACAGTTTATGAACTGTCGCGTGACAGTGCAAATGTACAGAGAAACGATCCGGATGTGATCAATGCCTCGGATCTGAGTAAGGCAGAATTAAAACGATATGTACGTTTCTATTTCAAAAAAGGAAATATCAATGGCTGGAAATGTATTTCCGTGCGTGAGATCGAGATCATGGGAACACAGTCCGGAATGATTGAGACGGCAGCTTCTGTATTGAAGAACCTGTCCGGCTTGACTGTGGGAGCAAATGAGGAAGAACTGGTGATTCCAAATACTTCTGAACAGTATGATATTTCCATATATGGAAGTGAGATGGATCAGTTGCTCACGGAAGATGGAAAAGCATCTGCAATGAGAATTGGTGACCGCTCTTTTAATGTTATTTTAAAAGCGACCAATAAAAATGACCCGCAGGATACAGCAAAGAAAAATGTGACGGTAACGGTCAAAGGCAACACGGACAAGTATCCGGAACTGTTCAAAAAAGTGAGCAATCCAAATCCAATGCCAAAAGTCCTGCCGACCATTCAGGAATGGTATGGCTACGAAGGCAATTTTAAACTGACAGAGCAGTCCAGGATCGTGGTAAATGATGCGGCTGGGGTTGATGCGGAAGAAGCGGCAAAAGAAATGCAGAGTGATATCCACGATATCTGTGGTCTGGATCTGGAGATTGTAAAAGGAACAAGTGCCGGCACAAACGATATTTATCTGGAATCACAGACAGAAGATGTCTATGATGTCGGAAAAGAAGGTTATCTGATGGTTAATGGCGATGCTGGACTGAAAATTTATTCTTCCACCAAAACAGGCCTTCTTTACGGTACTGTGACCGTAGAACAGATCCTTTATCAGGACAGTGAACATGCAAATGTGCCAAAAGGTGTGATCCGTGATTATCCGGCATATGAGATGCGAGGCGTGATGTTTGACATTGCCCGTATCCCTACAAGAATATCATTCCTGAATGATTATACAAAAATCATGAAATGGTACAAACTGAATGAGATGCAGCTTCATATCAATGATAATCAGTGGCCGGACTCATCATCTAGGGCAAACTATGAGGACTGGGCAGAAACCGAGGCTTCTCACAGACTGGAATCAGAACTTTTTCCGTCTCTTGCAACACAAAAGTCCAAATTTGTAAAAACAGGAGACAGTGCGGATCGCTATGACTACTATTATAATGTACATACCGGTAAAAACGGTGAGCTCTACTATACAAAAGAAGAATTCCGCAAGATGAACGAAGAAGCAAAGGCACGCGGTATTCAGGTTGTAGCGGAGTTAGATACACCGGGACATTCCGCAGCTTACACCAAATATGTTCATGACCATCAGGAAGAAGTGATCAAATCACTTGTAAAATACGGCTATCTGAAGGCGGCAGATTATCTGAACGCAGACGGAAATGTAAAACAGGGAGCTTCTTTCTACATTCACAACCCTGGCAACTTGGAACTCCTGGCACTGGACGATCAGAGCAGCAATGCACAGATCAGACAGAATGCGATCAATGCAAGAATCTTTATGAAAGCACTGTTTGATGAATATCTCGGAGGAATTGACGGAATTGATGCGGTTTTTGATGCAAAAAATGTCAACGCAGGTGTTGATGAATACTGGGACAGAACCGATGCAAATAAAGAGGCTTTCCGCCGTTACATGAATGAGATGTACAGCTATCTGCATGATAAGTATAATGTCGAAGTGGAAATGTGGGGAGCGATGGAAGTCTTAAAGGGAAATACAAAGGTAAATAATAATATTATCCTGAATATGTGGTCTGCTACAGAGGACAGTCCGAGTGCGAGACTGGCAGAAGGCTTCCGTCTTATCAATGTACCGCAGACATATCTTTATAATACACCTGGACGTTATCACAAAGATATGATCCAGGAAAATAATCTTTTCTATAACTGGGATCCGTCTGTGTTCAGCGGCGGAGTGAAGACGGATAAAGGTGATCCGCAGGTACTTGGAGCCAAGACAGCACTCTGGGGCGATGAGAACCGCGAGGGTATTACAGAAGCCGATCTGAATGAGCGTTATCTGCGTACGGTAGCCATGGTATCACAGAAAACCTGGGGCAGCAATAAAGAAACAAGCTTTGTAAACTATGAGCAGACCTTTGATGCATTACGCGAGGGACCTGGAACTGCTATTTCCTATGATATGGAAAGTGTTTCAGATGTAGTGCTGGACTATGATTTTGCAAACTTATCCGCGGATGGAGAAATCATTTATGATGCCAGCGGGAATGCTTACAACGGACAGGTGAGCGGTGGAGAAAAAGCAGAAAAAGACGGCGAAACCTATCTGAAATTTGATGGCAATACGGTTATCCGTACACCACTGACGACACTTGGTTATCCATATACGATGAGTTTTGATGTATATCTGGACGGTACAGAAAAGAATACGAAAGAATCCTCTCTGTTCTCCGGTTATGACGGAAGACTGCAGCTTGCGGGTATCAATGGTTCCCTGAGCCTGAACCGCGATTATTTTAATCAGTCCTTTGAGTATCAGGTAGAAAAGAATAAAAAGCACCGGATCACGGTCGTAGGAACGTATCAGACAACAAAACTGTATGTAGATGGTGTGTTTAAAAAGATTCTTTATGCGGCAGCCAGCGATCCGGAGAACAATGGTGCACTCGGTGCAAGTACCTGGACAGATGCAGACAACAATTACCGCAGCACCTTTGTGTTCCCGTTAAATGAGATCGGAAAGAATTTCTCCGGTTACCTTGGAAATATCAAAGCATATAACAAAGCACTGTCCACAGAAGAACTGGCAGCAGAAAATGTTGGTGCAACGCTTGTGGATGTGGCGAGAAACCGGGGAGCATATGCCGATCTTGGCAACAAAGGCTACAAAGGGGATGAGATGCGTCTCTATCCGGCATGGAAGGCAACCGACGGAGACGGACATGTAACCGGAACAAGCGGAGTAAGTACCTCTTACGAATCCAGATGGTGCTCTTCTGACCGAAATGATGATTTCCTGATGATTGACCTTGGAAGAGAAAGAAAGGTATCCAAGGTTGTGATCGACTGGGCAGCAGGACGTTATGCGACAGCATACGACATTCAGGTATCAAACGATGGTGCCGACTGGAGCACAGTAAAATCCGTCAGCGGCAATGAAAAAGCATGGACTGAGGACAGCTTTACAGAAACATCCGCACGCTATGTCAGAATGAAGGGTGTACAGCGAAAAGCAAGTGAATATGCAATCTGTGAAATGAAAGTATACCAGAGCGTTGACAGAAGTGCCCTGAAAAATGCATATGAGGAAGCAAAAACGATCTTGAAAAATACAAAAGCTGATTTTGCTTATGCATCTGCAAACACAGATGAACTGGCAGAATTATGGAATGCGTCTGTGAGAGCAAAAGCGGTATACGGTGATGTCATGGCTGGTCAGGAAGAACTGGATGCGGCAAAAGCTGAGCTGGAAAGTGCACAGAATGTTTACCTGAAAAAAGTTACAGGATGCAAAGAAACTCTGACGGAAGAGATAAAGGTGTCTGAAAAAATCGATCTCTCAAAATACACTTCTGAAAGTGCAGCCAAATATCAGGAAGCACTGAAACGGGCGAAAGAGATGCTGGATCGAGCAGATGCACAACCGGAAGAGTTGGACGCAGCAAAGAAAGAACTGGAAGAGGCAAGAAAAGCTCTGACGGAAAAAGCAGAACAGCAAAAACCAGATCCGACGCCAACGCCGACACCAAATCCAAATCCGGCACCGGATACTGTTAAAACGGTACCGAAAAAGGGAACGGTATTTACCGACGGAAAAGGAATCAACTATAAAGTGACTAAATCCGATGCAAAAAAAGGAACGGTTGCAGTAACCGGAACCAGGAAAAAAAGAAATAAGATCACCATTCCGGCAACCGTTACGAAAGATGGCTATACCTTTAAAGTAACGGAAATTGCAGCAAAAGCTTTCCAAAACAATAAAAAACTGACGACTCTGGTACTCGGAGCAAATATCAGAAAGATCGGAACAAAGAGCTTCTATAAAAACAGCAAACTGAAGAGTATCACCTTCAAGAACAAAAATGCAGTTAAGATTGGCTCGCAGGCATTCAAAGGAATTAAAGCAACTGCAAAAGTGACTGTTCCGAAGAAAATGACGGCAAAGAATTTTGGCAAGCTGAAAAAAGCAATGAAGAGTGCAGGGAAGAAGATTAAATACAAGAAAAAATAGAGAATTACCGGTAGTTTCCCGGCGGATGTAAGGAATGGAAATATCGCATGTTTTATTAAGATGCTGTTTGCAAGTGAATAGTATTATTGTGTGTGCAAATGAACGAATTCCCCAAAGGGCACGTGAAAGTGCCTTCTTGGGAATTGTTCATTTTGCACATTGCCAAAAGCTCCTGGCTTGCCAGGGGTCTCTTAAGCGGAAATGCGTTTCCGGCCAGAATACAAAATGTGAAACCGAAAGAGATCGAATCATAGTGATGGAAATTTGTTGCCGTCACTGTGAGTCGGTCTTTTTTGCTCTCAAATAAAATATAACACTTCTATGAACACACTTTTTTTACAAAACTATTTTTATGATGTTTATTTGCACATTTAAAATCTTTGAGGATAAAGCATTATAAAAATTCAGAAAAGAATTGAATAAGAAATGCGTATATGCTATCATATTTTGTATAAATGTGCTGAAAATTTCGGCATAAAAATAAACTGAAAGGACAACAAATAAAGGAGGAAAACATGAGAAAAGGGAAAAGATTTTTTAAAGCTTTTGTACTTGCGGCAGCTTTTTGTGCAATGAGCACAGTGTCGTATACAAGTCATGCATCAGCGGTGGATGTTCCGCGTGCGGCATCCGATAATACGTTTGCTACTGCAAGCAGGATCAACATGGGTGATACGTTGAATGGAAGTATTACAGAAACCAAAGATTATAATAATTATCAGTTTCAGCTGGACAGTGCCGGATGTATTAGTCTTAATATGACAGCATATATGAAAAATTATTGTATACGTATATATGAGACAGATGGAACAGAAGTCTGGTATACAGATGAGAATTACTGGAATGAGACAGTAGGATATCGACGTGATGAGTATAATATTTATCTGGAAAAAGGAACTTATTATATACAGATAAATGGATATGCATATAGAACATATCAAAAAAGTACTGGAGAGTATACTTGTCGTACATCGTTTACTTCTTCTGGTGTGACAAACAGAGAAGATGATAATTCTTTTGCAGATGCAAATAATATTACGATTGGAGATAAAATTGTAGGGCAGATATCTGTAAATGATGATTTTGATACATACAAATTTACATTATCGCAGGTTGGCTGCGTCAAACTTGAAATGACATCCTATATGAAATACTATGGTATAAAACTTTTTAATTCAGATGGAGAACAAGTTTGGTATAGTAATCAGAATGAATGGAATGAAACGGTTGGCTATCGCAGCGACACGTATGATTTATATCTGGAAAAGGGAACATATTATCTTCAGGTTGATGGATATCGGGTTTATGACTGGGATAAAGCTACTGGCAGATATGTATGCAATACTTCCTTTACAGCATCAGGCGTATCGTTTGACGGAGATGATAATGATTTCAGAACTGCTAAACAGATTTCGTGGAATAAGACATACATAGGTCAGATTTCGGAAAATGATGATTTTGATAATTATATTTTTAGTGTTCCAAGAGATCAGACGATAGCAATTGATATAACGTCATACATGAGATATTATGGCATGACTATTTTTGATGAAGATGGAAAGCAGGTTTGGTATACAGCAAATAATGAATGGAACAGCAATGTCGGATATCGCAAAGATTCGCACAATATTGTTCTGAGTGCTGGAAAATATTATCTCCAGGTTGATGGATATCGATATTCTGATTGGGATAAATCTACCGGAAAATATGTTTTCTCTGTTTCTTCTTTGAGCCAGGCAAATTGTAATCATGATTACAGCAGTAAATGGGTGGATGCTACTTATTTTGAGAAGGGATACCGTCTCTATACATGTGAGAAGTGTGGTAAGAAGTATAAGGATGATTATGTTGCGAAAAGACAACTAGATCAGGGAAGCATTTCTTCTTGGTATTCAAGTGGTGGAAAGGGAAAAATCTATCTTCGGTGGTATACAATATCGGATGCATCAGGTTATCAGATTCGTTACTGTAAGAAAAAATCTATGAAGAGCGGTGTAAAAGTGATGACTGTTAAAGGACAGCGTAAGTATAAGAAGACGATCAGCAAACTGTCCAGAAGAAAGAGGTATTATGTTCAGGTTCGGGCATATAAGAAATCTGGCAAAAAAACAGTTTATGGCAAGTGGTCACAGAAATATATGCTTAAAACAAAATAGAGATTCAGAAGAGATTTCTACATATAATTAGATAATAGCGAAAAAATAAAGTTCAGACAGCAAGAGTGTATTGAAAACCGTGTTTTCCGTATGCTCTTGTTTTTTATATAGGGACAAGATTGGATTGAACATATTGCTTGAATTATAGATATAAAAGTAATAAACACGAAAGTTTTGACTTCTAAGAAAAAACTTTAAAAATTTTGAAAAAAACTGTTGACAGATCCGCACAACAGTGGTATCATACCAACTGTTGCGGCGGAAACGCAGAAACAACGGGGCCTGAGAGATACAGGCAGTCAGGGAATCATCCAGACGATCCGGGGACGGAATCAAAAAGATGAAAAAAGTACTTGACAAACCGGAAAAACTTTGATAAAATATCAGAGTTGCTGCGAAAGAGACAAAGCAACACAGTCTGGTACGACTTAAGAAGTTCGAAAGAGCTTCGAAAAAAAGTTTAAAAAAGTACTTGACAAGCACAAAGAGATGTGCTAAAATAACAAAGCCGACGCGAACAGCGAACGGCACAAACGAAAAGATGAACCTTGATAATTGAACAGTGACAACCTTGAAAATTCAAGAGAAAAGTTCTGAAAACGAACCTTAAACAGTAAAACAAGGATGGATTAGCCAAGAGTTAATCCTGACTGGACAAATTTTTATTATGAGAGTTTGATCCTGGCTCAGGATGAACGCTGGCGGCGTGCTTAACACATGCAAGTCGAGCGAAGCACTCTGCTTTGATTCTTTCGGGATGAAGAGCATTGTGACTGAGCGGCGGACGGGTGAGTAACGCGTGGGTAACCTGCCTCATACAGGGGGATAACAGTTAGAAATGACTGCTAATACCGCATAAGACCACAGCACCGCATGGTGCGGGGGTAAAAACTCCGGTGGTATGAGATGGACCCGCGTCTGATTAGCTAGTTGGTAAGGTAACGGCTTACCAAGGCGACGATCAGTAGCCGACCTGAGAGGGTGACCGGCCACATTGGGACTGAGACAC
>ENA-UONZ01000114-UONZ01000114.1-human-gut-metagenome-genome-assembly--contig:-C93old-NODE-114-length-139668-cov-43.871831_pt1 | contig 139668 bp, 89 predicted proteins | sample MGYA00242468_ERZ724015 | MGnify/ENA metagenome assembly ERZ724015
TATTGCTTATTATCCGCACCCAAAAAGTTGCATTTATAAGTTGAACTCAAGAAAGTCAGCACGTTGTCAATGGTTTGCTCTTCCCAATAATAAGTTCCTTCGTAGTGCTCAGGATAGTTGTGGGGACTTTGTGCATTAGAAATGTAATCCGGATTGTGCTCCACGTAACGGTAGTGCAAGCCACGGTAGGCATAGCTGGTCTTGAAGTTCAGCCAGGGAGCGAGCTTCACACCCAATGATACGTTGGCATTGGTATAGAACTTCTTGGTAGCGGCTTCGTTGTAGACGTGGTCGGCCATCACGTTATTGTTGGTTGGCAATCCGAGCGATTGCGTCAAGGCAAAGCCGTATTTCTCATTCTCGTCATAAACGGGAAGCAACGGAGAAAGACCGTACATCTCACGCAAACTGTACTGTGGCTGTTTGCTCTTGGTATAGCGGAAGCTCAAATTGGCATCAATGTCGAAGATGTATTTGCTCATGTGCATTTTCATGCGGGCATTGTCCTGGCGGAAGTTATTGCCCAGAAAGATACCCTTGTCGTCAGCATGGTTATAGGACACGGAATATTGTGCCGTTTCGCTGCCACCGCGCACACTGAACATATAGTTTTGGGATAAACCGTCGCGAAGCATCAGATCCTGCCAGTCTGTGTCTATGCCCGTATCGCTGGTGCAATAGGCGGGAACCGGCTTGCCTGCATTCTCGAACATGGTTTTGATCGTATTCTTATACTGCTCCGCATTGGTCATTTCCAGTTTGTTGGCTACAGTAGTCATGCTCAAGTATGTATTGAAATCAATGTGTGTTTCACCTTTCTTGCCATTCTTGGTAGTGATGATGATTACTCCATTGGCTGCCACTGAACCGTAGATAGCGGCAGCAGCACCATCTTTAAGTACTTCCATGGATTGGATATCTTGCGGATTAACATTATCAATATCTCCGGGGAAACCATCGATAATATAAAGTGGCTCATTGCTGCCGAAAGATTTTACACCACGAATCTTGACAGAAATACCTGCACCTGCGTTACCGCCGGCCTTCATAATATTTACACCGGCAATTTTTCCTTGTAATGCTTCGGCAGGATTGGTTGTAGCACGCTTGGTCAATTCTTCTGTATCAACAGAAGAAATAGCTCCGGTCATATCACTTTTCTTCATTGTACCATAACCGATTACCACAACTTCATCCAGCATTTCAGTATCATCTTTCAGAGTTACTTTCAACACCTTCTGTCCATTCAGAGGAATCTCTTGAGCGACATAGCCCACATAAGAGATTACCATTGTCGCATTAGGAGCAACAGTCAGTGCAAAGTTACCGTCGATGTCGGTAATGCAACCATTGGTTGTACCTTTTTCCAAAACACTGGCGCCAATGAGAGTTTCTCCTTTGGTGTCGGTTACTGTACCGGTTAATTGGATGGTTTGTGCTAAAGAACTTAGCGGTACCAAACATACAAAGAGCAAGGCCAACAAAGCGGCTCTTTGTATTAAGGAATACTTTTTAATTTTACCCATGTGTGATAGTTTTTAAGGTTAATAACATTTGTTTCTCACATGGCAAAGAAAAGGATATAATTAAAAGTATTCCTATAAAGAACGGTCTGTAAAATATCTACAAAAGGGGTGGAATTACAGGCTTTTTGATCTACAAAGATAATCGTAAATGCTTGTGATATAGTGTTATATTGCGGGGTGGTATATCTACAAACAAGCAGTTTGTGCTAATGGGTGTTTTAGTAGTTTTGCAAGTATTCCACCAGGTCTTTTTCTGTTGGTAAGTTTAAAGCCTTACGTAATCTGTAGCGATTCATATTAATTGTTTTAGGACTATTCCCGCTAATCATGGAAATTTCTTTCGTTGAAAGATTGACGCGCAGCATGGTTGCCAGATATTTTTCTCCTTGTGTCAAGTTGGGATGTTCTTTTGTGAGCCTTTCAATGAATTCTTTACTCTTGTCTTCGATATTCAGCAGTAACGCATTATTGGTCTTGTCTCCGCTTTGGTATTGACTGATATAGGCATTCACTTTTTTCAGGTGGGGGATAAGTGCTTGATTATCCATTTTGTACCCTTCCTTAATCATTTCGCGTATTTTGTCCAGCAATTCATTGCGGCTTCTCAGGAAGACGGCAAAGCTGGTTACTTCTTGCTGGCTACTGTCCAGTGCATTCTGTATACTCTGTAGTTCCAACTCTTGTTGGTGCAGTTTCAGTTCGGATAATTCGCGTTGCGACAACTCCAGTTGGTAACGGGCCTCTATCAGTTGAAGGCCTTTTCTGCGCTTATACCATTTATATAAGAAGATGCTGAAAGCTAATCCAAGCACGAGCACGCTACCCAAAAACCATAAATTACGTTTCAGTAGTTCAATCTTATAGGTTTGCTCCTGCATCTCAGTAGCATATTTCTGGTCTTGATATCTTTTATAAGAGATTTCCTGTTCAATGTTGCGCAGCTTGTTGCTGCTTTGCAGCTCTTTACTCAAAGCATACATCTGGCTGAGGCGGGTGTAGGCCTGTTTATAGTCACCTATGGCGGCATATACCCACGATGAATATTCATAATTATCGCAGATCAGCTCTTTGGCACCAATGTTACGGGCATATTCATAGGCTTTTTGCAAGGCTTCCAAGGCTTGGGGGTATTGCTCGCTGAAATAATACTGTTTGCCCATATTATTATAGTTCTCACCCAGTGACCATTGGGCATCTAGATTCTTGTTGATGGCAATTGCTTCTTGAATAAGGGAGAGTTTCTTTTCCGTATCTCCCTGATATAGGCATAGATTATTCAGATTGGTAGCTATTTCCTTTAAGTTTCGTTGGGCACGGTTGATTGTCAGTGCCCGTTGAAGAAATTTTTCAGCTACCACAAATTCATCAAGTAGGTAGTGCATGACTCCGCGCTCATTATAGCATCCGGCCACCGAAGCCGAATCCCCTAAGGATTTGAAAATGGAAGTGGCTTTGTCATTTAGTTCGATGCCTTTATTATAATCGCCCAACTTGCTGTATACGCGCCCCATGAGGGAATAGAGTTGAGCTGTTTGCTGTTTGTTTACAGGGTTGATATATCTCTGTGCATCATATAAATTTTTGATACTTAAGTCGAAATTACCCAGTAGCTGTTCTGCCTGACTGTGAAGAATCATAGCTTGTGTACGAATCTCATTAGGCTGGTCTTCGGGAAATAGAGCGACAGCTTGTGCCGCATAGTAAGAAGCCTGTTTCGGATTACTGAACAGAGCATTTTGAGCTTGTTCAACTAAAGTCTTGGCTTGGTTTATATCTTGGGCTTGTAAAGGAGTTACAGTTAGCGAGAGAACTGCAAGTATTAGATACAGAGCTTTCTTCATGATATAGTCTTATTTTTGCAAATGTAATTATTTTCCTTTAAAAAGTCCGGTTTGCTTTCAAAAAGATTTATCTTTGTGCCTCTAAATTAATGCTGTATGCTATTGCCTTATTTGAATGAAGATTTGATAGAAGCCGGTTGTGATGAGGCTGGCCGTGGTTGTCTGGCAGGAGCTGTGTATGCCGCTGCCGTAATTCTTCCCAAAGATTTCAAGAACGAATTACTGAATGACTCCAAGCAACTGACGGAGCACCAGCGTTATGCTTTGCGTGAAGTGATTGAGAAAGAAGCGCTTGCTTGGGCTGTCGGCATCGTATCTTCCGAAGAGATTGACAAGATAAATATCCTGAACGCCTCGTTCCTTGCCATGCATCGCGCGGTGGACCAGTTGAAGATGCGTCCGCAGCATCTTCTGATTGACGGCAACCGCTTCAAGAAATATCAGGACCTGCCGCATACAACGGTAGTCAAGGGTGACGGCAAATACCTTTCTATTGCTGCCGCCTCCATCCTTGCCAAAACCTACCGTGACGACTATATGAACCGCCTGCACGAAGAATACCCTTATTATGACTGGAACCATAACAAAGGCTATCCCACCAAGAAACACCGTGCCGCCATTGCCGAACACGGCACTACTCCCTATCACCGCATGACATTCAATCTGCTGGGCGACGGGCAGTTAGCACTTGATTTCAAGTAATTATTCTATCGCTTCATCCAGATCGATAAACAGGAATTGGTTTTCATAATTAAGTAGCAGCAACTTATTACCAATCACTTGTCCTTTCTTGAAATCTGTTTGAAGATGGGCTACAGGCATTCCCATTTCATGAATGAACCAATAGTTTCCACGATTGCCGATACATAAATAATCTTTTAGTTGGATACTGGGGCTGTAGATACGTTCCCGTTCGTAGGTCTTACTAATATTCAAGTTCTTGTCTACCTCGTAGATAACTCCCTGATCATTATATACCAGGCAATGTTCCCCATTGTAGGCGAGCGACTGGAAAGCTGTTGTATCTTTGTTGGCTGCATAAAATGTACCGGGCAGTATTGCTTCCAGCTTTCCGCGTTGTTTGGTATCCCAAGGTACAATATTTACGACGGAGTCCATCAGCTCCTGATAAGCCATTCCATCATCGAACAGCATATAGAGTGCGTCCTCGGTCCGCAGGGCATCTTCAATCATATCTTTCTTTACGCTTAGTTGATTGAAGAAGATTTCTTCTCCGTTTAGCAAGTTGTAACAGGCTATAAATGGGCGTCCATATTTCTTGCGACTTGCTCCTTCGCGTAATCCGTAACCGTAATTTAGCATGAATAACTTGCCATCTTGCACGAAAAGTTGGGAGCGGGAAGCCTTCACATCAGGAAACTCTGTTTGCCACACTACATTGAAAGCTGTGTCCATACAGGAGATATGTTGACGGTCTGCCCAGTAATAAAGTGAATCCTGAGACAGTATATTGGAGGTCAATCCGGTGATTGTATTATTGGCAATGGGAACATAACTGTAATAATAGGCGCCACCGGTTGCCACGCCACCGGCTACTCCGACTGCTACAGCGGCTAATCCCTGTAACAATGCCGCCTTTGTATCATGAGCTCCCGGTTTTCCCGGATAGGTCAGTAATTCTCCGGTCATGAAATCTAATTTGTGTAATGCGTCTGCTATGATTAAACGCTTGTTATGTTCCAAATCAAGAACTTCGTTCCAACCGTATTGGTGAGGTATTTTGTTTTCCCACAAATCGTTACCGAATTTTAGGCTAACAGCGCGGAGTTTGTTGGATGTAGGAGAATTATATCCTAAGACTAACCCAAGTGAATCATCCACATATACCGGAAATAAATCAGCTTCCCATTTCTTTGCTCCTGTTTCCTTACTTAGCAATGATATTTTGCTGCCAATTTCAGATATTAAGACTCCTTCCGAAAGGCAGGTTACTCTTGATTTACTGAAATCAATGGGTTGTTTCCATAGAAGTTGGCTACTCTTGGTGTCATAAAAGCCTATTTCTCCTTTATTCTTCAGGTACTTACCGCTTTTAGTCGTTTCCCGGAAGCTGATACAGAGGTAATCTCCTTTATCGCTTATTGAAAAAGTTTCCACTCGTTGAGGAAATGTGTAGCATTGTGCTTTCAGGTCTGTTCCGCCTGTCTTCTTTCCTACAATGACGGTTTCGGATTGCGCATAAGATATTGATGCCATGAGAATCAGGCATGCAAGCGTTAAAATCCTGTGTGTTTTCATGTTCATTGGTTTATTTTTCGCAAACATACGTATTATTTGCGAAAAATGACCGAAAGAGATGAAAATACTTGGATGGATTGTTAGAACCACTTGATCTTTCTGAACCAGATAAATGTACCTGCCGATAGGACTACAGAGATTAAGATAATGAATATGAAAGCATACGGGAAACCATCCAGATGAATATCCACATTCATACCATAGAAACTGGCTATCAGTGTGGGTATCATAAGCGTGATGGAGAGACTCGTCATACGTTTCATGATGGCGTTGACATTATTGGAAATAATAGAAGCAAAAGCATCCATTGTTCCTGTAAGGATATCACTATAGATATTTACAGTATTGTATGCCTGTTTTAATTCGATGATTACATCTTCCAATAGTTCCATATCCAGATAATCGGTGTCCTGAAAGATATTCTTCAGGCGACCGATCATCACTTCATTACCACGGATGGAGGTATTGAAGTAGACAAGAGTCTTCTGTAACTTCATCAGGCGAAGCAAGTCTTCATTGCGGATACTCTTTTCCAGTTCTTTTTCCGCATTGGCAACGTCATTATTAATTTGCTTCAGGTACTTCAAAAACCAAACTGCGGAAGAGTAAATCATCCGTAGGATTAAATCCAGTTTATTGTTGACTACGATACCTTTGCGACGTGTATGCTGGATGAAATCAGAGATAAGTTCGGTCTTATGATAACATACCGATACGATAATTTCATTATTGGTAATGATGCCTATGGGCACAGTGATAAAAGGAATACCATGCTGGCTGCTCTGCATAGGGATACGCAGAATAGTCAGTAACCAATTACCTTCTGTTTCTGTACGCGGACGTTCGTCCGCATCAGCGATATCTTCTAAAAATGATTCGGGAACTTTCAGTTCCTGTGTGAGAAAGTCAAAGTCATTGTCATCAGGGCATTCAACATTTACCCAGCTATTGGGCATCCATTGTGGCTTTTCTATAAAGCCGGCTTCAGAGTAAAGATACGTTCTCATCGTAATAGCCTCCTTTCTTTAGGGACGAACCGAGGCATTGCGAGCAACGTCTCCGTTCGCTTTAATTATAAATACTGTTGCACGTTCGTGGGTTTGAATCGTCCATATTTCTTGTTTTTTATTTTTTTAAAGCGTGGCAAAAGTACATAAATCATTTGAAACAGTACGCTTTAACCATGCTTTTTTGTACCTTTGCAGCTGGAAAAATCGCTCTTTCTTCAAAGAACGTTTTTGCAGAGGTTAAAGATTGTACATTTAAAATCAATTAATATTATGAGTAAGAAAGCCCTTTTAATGATTCTTGATGGCTGGGGTGTCGGCGATCAGGGTAAAGACGATGTGATTTTCAATACACCTACTCCGTACTGGGACAGTCTGCTGGCTACGTATCCTCATTCACAGCTTCAGGCAAGCGGTGAGAATGTTGGTTTGCCTGATGGTCAGATGGGTAACTCGGAAGTCGGACACCTCAATATCGGTGCAGGACGTATCGTATATCAGGACCTGGTGAAGATTAACCGCGCATGTGCCGACAATAGCATTATGAAGAATCCGGGAATCGTTTCTGCTTTCTCTTATGCTAAAGAAAACGGTAAGAATATTCACTTTATGGGATTGACTTCCAATGGTGGTGTTCACAGCTCATTCGACCACTTATTCAAACTTTGCGATATTGCTAAAGAATATGGTGTTGACAATACATTCGTTCATTGTTTCATGGATGGTCGTGATACTGACCCGAAGAGCGGCAAGGGCTTTATTGAGCAACTGACTGCACATTGTGAAAAGTCGGCAGGTAAGATTGCTTCTATTGTAGGCCGTTTCTATGCAATGGACCGTGATAAACGTTGGGAACGTGTGAAGGTAGCTTATGATTTGCTGGTAAACGGTGAAGGTAAAGTTGCCACTGATATGGTTCAGGCTATGCAGGAGTCTTATGACGAAGGTGTAACGGATGAATTCATCAAGCCGATTGTAAATGGTAACTTCGATGGAACTATTAAAGAAGGTGATGTAGTTATCTTCTTCAACTATCGTAACGACCGTGCAAAAGAGTTGACAGTAGTGCTGACTCAACAGGATATGCCTGAACAGGGTATGCATACTATTCCGGGCTTGCAATATTATTGCATGACTCCGTATGATGCATCATTCAAGGGTGTACATATCCTTTTCGATAAAGAAAATGTTCAGAATACATTGGGCGAATATTTGGCAGCTCAAGGCAAAACTCAATTGCACATTGCTGAAACAGAGAAGTACGCTCACGTAACTTTCTTCTTTAACGGTGGTCGTGAAACTCCGTACGATGCTGAAGAACGCATCCTGGTTCCGTCTCCGAAAGTAGCCACTTACGACTTGAAGCCGGAAATGAGTGCGTATGAAGTAAAGGATAAATTAGTGGAAGCTATCAACACTCAGAAGTTTGATTTCATCGTTGTGAACTATGCGAATGGTGATATGGTAGGACATACTGGTATCTATGACGCCATTGAAAAAGCAGTGAAAGCTATCGATGAATGTGTGAAAGATACAGTAGAAGCAGCTAAAGCTAACGATTATGAAGTTATCATCATTGCTGACCACGGCAATGCAGATCATGCACTGAACGAAGATGGTACTCCGAATACGGCTCACTCTTTGAATCCGGTTCCTTTTGTATATGTAACGGAGAATAAGAATGCTAAAGTAGAGAATGGTGTTTTGGCAGATGTTGCTCCTTCTATCCTTCACATTCTGGGTATGGCACAGCCGGCTGAAATGACAGGAAAAGACTTGATTAAGTAAATAGTTATAATTATATAAGTAAAGGCGGGGGTGTACTCCGCCTTTATCTTTTCTAATCTTAGATTGAAGATGATACAGATAGGTGATGTAGTGGTGAGTTTTGATGTGCTGCGTGAGAAGTTCCTTTGTGATCTGAATGCTTGTAAGGGTGCCTGTTGCGTTGAAGGCGATGCCGGTGCTCCCGTCGAATTGGATGAGATTGAAAAACTGGAAGAAGCACTTCCGGTAATTTGGGATGAACTCTCGCCCGAAGCGCATGTCATATTAGAGAAGCAAGGGGTTGTTTATACCGATTGCGAAGGTGATCTGGTAACCTCTATTGTTAATAATAAAGATTGTGTCTTTACTTGCTATGATGAGAAAGGATGTTGTTATTGTGCTATTGAGAAGGCTTATAGGGAAGGCAAGACAGATTTTTATAAACCTGTATCCTGCCATCTGTATCCAATTAGGGTAGGGAACTATGGGGGGTATAAGGCGGTGAACTATAACCGTTGGGATGTATGCAAAGCCGCTGTATTGTTAGGGCGGAAGAAGAATCTGCCGGTATATAAGTTCCTGAAAGAGCCGTTGATACGCAAATTCGGTGAAGACTGGTATGCAGAACTGGAATTGGTGGCAGAAGAAATGAAGAAACAGAATATGTTTTAAGATAGTGTGGAATGAGGCGGATTTTTCTATCTCGTGGGGTGAAAAGAAAAACGCCGGGCAACAGGATTTTCCTGTCCGTCCGGCGTTTCTTCGTTGTAAGATGTGAGGTTGGTTAATAAAACGTGTTATTCAGTGACTAATCACTAATTGTTAATCATTAGTCACTGTTTTTTTCTTACGCATCTATATTTGCATACGTTGCGTTCTTTTCAATGAATTCACGGCGTGGACCAACATCTTCGCCCATCAGCATGGAGAAGATGTAGTCTACTTCAGCAGCATTCTCAATGCTTATCTGTTTCAACATACGGTTTTCGGGGTTCATGGTCGTGCTCCACAACTGTTCCGGGTTCATTTCACCCAAACCTTTGTATCGTTGTGTGTGTACGGCACTTTCTGAACCACCACCATAAGTGTCGATAAATTTTTGACGTTGTTGGTCTGTCCAGCAATATTCCTCCACTTTGCCTTTTTTGCAGAGATAGAGTGGCGGAGTGGCAATATACAAGTACCCGTTGCGGATTACCTGCGGGAAGTAGCGGAAGAAGAGCGTCATGATCAGTGTGTCGATATGAGAACCATCGACGTCGGCATCGGTCATGATAATCACTTTCTTATATCTCAATTTATCGATATTTGCTTCCTTGCTGTCCTCAGTATTTACGCCAAAACGGATGCCGAGAGCCTGAATAATATTGTTGACTTCATCACTCTCGAACGCTTTATGCCACATGGCCTTTTCCACATTCAGAATCTTACCGCGAAGCGGCAGAATAGCTTGGAATCTGCGATCACGACCTTGCTTTGCCGAACCGCCTGCCGAGTCACCCTCGACAAGGAACAATTCACATTCCTCGGGATCCTTGCTTGAACAGTCGGCCAGCTTACCCGGCATACCGCCACCGGACATCGGTGATTTACGTTGCACGGACTCACGCGCCTTACGTGCGGCAACACGTGCCTGGGCAGCTAGAATCACTTTGTCTACCACCATTTTCGCTTCTTTCGGATGCTCTTCCAGATAGTAGTTCAGAGCTTCACCTACAGCTTGGTCTACGGCTCCCATCACTTCGCTATTTCCGAGCTTTGTTTTGGTCTGCCCTTCAAACTGAGGTTCTGCCACTTTGATGGAGATTACAGCCGTCAGACCTTCACGGAAGTCATCACCTGCAATTTCCACTTTAGCTTTCTCCAACATCTTGTTATCATCGGCATATTTCTTCAGCGTACGGGTTAGTGCACGACGGAAACCTGCAAGGTGCGTACCACCTTCAATGGTATTGATATTGTTTACGTATGAGTGGATGTTTTCGTTATAAGACGTATTGTACATGATAGCCACTTCCACCGGTGTGCCTTGTTTCTCAGTGTTGATGTAGATAACATCATTCACCAAGTGTTCGCGGGAAGAGTCGATGTAGCGAACGAATTCCTTCAAACCTTCTTCCGAATAGAAAATTTCCATTTTGGCATTGTTTTCTTCATCTTTTACGCGAAGGTCGGTCAGCGTGATCTTGATGCCTGCATTCAAGTAAGCCAGTTCACGCATACGGGTGGCAAGGATTTCGTAATTATAAACGGTATCAGTAAAGATTGTGTTATCCGGCCAGAATTGCTGACGCGTACCTGTAATATCACTTGTGCCAATTTCTTTCACCGGATACAACGGATGGCCGCATTCATATTCCTGTTGGTAGATCTTTCCATTGCGGAAAACCTGTGTAGTCATGTGGGTAGACAGAGCGTTTACACAGGATACACCTACACCGTGCAAACCGCCTGATACTTTGTAAGAACCCTTATCGAATTTACCACCGGCATGCAGTACGGTCATAACTACTTCCAGGGCTGACTTCTGTTCCTTTTCGTGGAAGTCAACCGGAATACCACGTCCGTTGTCTTGTACGGTGATAGAGTTGTCTTCGTTGATGGTTACTTCAATGTGGTCGCAATAGCCGGCGAGAGCTTCGTCGATAGAGTTGTCCACAACTTCATAAACCAAGTGGTGAAGTCCTTTCGTACTAATGTCACCAATATACATTGCGGGGCGCTTTCTAACGGCTTCCAAACCTTCCAGAACCTGGATGTTTTCGGCTGAATAGTTCCCGCTATTGGAGTTAATCTGTTCTTCAGTCATAATCTAATTTCCTTATTCAAATAACAGAGCAAATATAGTGAAAATTCGTAAGATGCGAAACTAAACTGCGTGATAAATTTCATTCGTTTACAGCTTTTTAGCTTCTTCCGGAAGGTGTTTGGAATAGGGGATATAAATATGCCATACGCAGAAAAGGTCGGACTTAAAAGTCCAACCTTCCGATATTTCTTTTGTGTAATATTAATTAGCTTATCCTAGCTTATTAATGTAAAGAGCCAACTTAGACTTCAAGTTGCTTGCTTTGTTCTTGTGGATCACATTGGTTTTAGCCAATTTGTCCAACATCTTAGTTATACCCGGATACATTGCAGTAGCTTCTGCCTTGTCGGTTGTAGAACGAAGCTTTCTAACAGCATTTCTCATGGTCTTACCATAATATCTGTTGTGAAGTCTTCTAGTTTCTTCTTGTCTGATTCTTTTCAGTGATGATTTGTGATTTGCCATCTCGACTAATCTTTTTTAATTCGTTTATCTTTTTAATTGTAGCCCGTGGGGGAATCGAACCCCCCTTTCAAGAATGAAAATCTTGCGTCCTAACCGATAGACGAACGGGCCATCCTTTGGTGAGCATTTCTGCTCTTGCAGAGAGATTATCTCTCGTTTGCGGTTGCAAATGTAGGGACTATTTTTGAATTGGCAAAATAATCATGAGAAAAAAACAAAGGAATATGTCGGGATTATTCTAATATTTGCGGCTTATTACCTGAATATCAGTAGGATAAAAACTTTCATTTTTTTACTTGTCTGCCTGCATTTTTTTATTTATCCGTGTTTTATCCCTGCTGTTTCCGTCTTTTTTCGTAGTTTTGTTACCGGATTGAAACCAAAATAGTAAGTGCGGATGTTACAGAAAACGCTGGGGATTGTGCTGCATACCCTGAAATATAACGATACTTCCCTTATTGCAGACATTTATACAGAGGTGGTCGGGCGTGCTTCGTTCATCGTAAAGATTCCCCGTTCGCGAAAGGCGGCGGTGAAACCGGTATTGTTCCAACCATTGGCTTTAGTGGAACTGGAAGCTGATTTCCGTCCGAATGCCAGTATATATAAGATAACGGAAGCGAAGTCTTTCTATCCGTTTTCTTCTATTCCTTATGATCCGTATAAGTCTTCCATTGCACTTTTCCTGGCGGAATTTCTTTATCGGGCAGTGCGTGAGGAGGCTGAAAACCGTCCGTTGTTTGCTTATTTGCAGCATTCTATTATTTGGCTGGATGAGTGCCGTGATAATTTTGCCAACTTCCATTTGGTATTTCTGATGCGCTTATCCCGCTTTCTGGGATTATATCCTAATCTGGAAGATTATCAAAAAGGCGATTATTTTGATATGCTGAATGCTTGTTTTACTCCTTTGCGACCGCAACTCCATTCTTCTTATATACTTCCGGAGGAAGCCTCACGGTTGATAATGCTGATGCGCATGAATTATGAAACAATGCATCTCTTTGCCATGAACCGCGCCGAACGTACTCGCTGCCTTACAATAATGAATGAATATTATCGCCTCCACTTGCCTGACTTTCCCGTATTAAAGTCTCTTGAGGTGTTGAAGGAGCTCTTTGACGCGGAACAATAAACCCTTTCCTGCATATTTTACTGACCTGTGATGCAAAAGATACCATCTTTCGCTGTAAAAGATGCCATCTTTTGTAGCATAACATGCCACCTTTTGATGTAAAAGATGCTATCTTTTGCGTGAGATTAAGCAGGAATGTGCAAGAGATGTGTTGGGGATGTGGGGAAGCCCTTTGGACATGGTGCGTTTTATCTTCTGTGAAAGGTAGGATACTTGTTATTGAAGCGGAAGCCGATACCCATCATCAGATAATTCGGGTCACTGAAGTTCTTCAGGTTATACCCGATGTGCAGATAAGAACTGCGGGTCATCTCCACTTTGAGTGTCAATACCTGGTAGATACCTTTATGGTCACCGCCACCGTGCAGTACATTGGCTCCTATGCCCACACCTACTGTGAAGTAGGGCATTACATATTCTGCGCGTCCGGAAATACCTAAAGCTAACTGTTTTTCCAATGAAGGTTTGTAGCATTCATTGCCGTTCCCGGGGATGGTGTAGACATTGGAACTGGCATCATATACACCATCCAATGATACACCTGTGCGGAATTTATATCCGATGTTATACATGGGGGCGAAATTGAAACCAAGTACGGTATAAGCATCCGGTGAAGCAATTTGCCCTTCTCCTACCCATACGCCTTTCCGTCTCCATGAGCCGAACAGGGTTAAGTCGTAGCTGAGGTATCGTGAGAACTTTGGAATGGGAGCTTGGATAGAGGCTTGGTGAGCGCATCTTTAGGTCTGTTGAAGTTGTAGATAACCCCTACTTTTAAGCCCATTGTATTGAGGCCGGCATTGGGAAATTTAGTATTGCCATTGGAGAAATGGGTACCCGTAATTCCGGCAACCAGGTCGATTTCCCGTGAAACCATCCAGTTGAATTGTATGCCCGCATTGATATAGGCATTTGCCTTCGAACCGATGACACTATTGTGAGGATTGGTGTATTCGTCGTACGGTTTCCATCCTAAAGATAAGCCGAAGTTCCATTCGTAATTGAGTGATAGTCGCGAAGTAATACGGGCAATACGTGCTCCCTGATAGAGGTAAATGGCAATCGGATTTCCTAATTCTTCTTTGTTTCCGAAATCGTAATAGCCTAAGCCTATACCTTGATAGGCGCTACCATAAATCCGGTCGGCGCAAGTATTGGGCTTAAATTGGAATGAATATTTCAAGTGGGCTGAATAACCCCATTCGTAAGGCTTCCATTGTGAGTTATCTCCTGCCAGAAAAGAACTGGTCTGGAAAATGTATCCCGGGCGGTATTCTACTCCCAGTCTGTGAATAAAGCGTTTGGCGAAGTAACCTGTATCCGGCTTGTATCCCGGTATACTATCTTGTGCCCGGTTCTTTGCATGAGCAACGTCAGACAAGAAAAACATTGTCCCCACAAGGACTATTAATTTCCATATCTTTATATTGCTTTTCATGATATTGTGCCAGAATTCTAGTTTTATTATTATGCGGGGATATTCCCTTAAAATGCGTGGCAAATATAACGATAGTATTTGAATTAAAAATTATGATACTCAATAAAATGCAAAAAGAAGCCGTGTTTTTGGGAGATAGAAGTTGATTCGTCTTCTTCTGTCTCCCGAAAACACGGGCAATGACGGGGACAAAACAGGAGATTATCCCAGCAATTCTTTTACTTTGGCAGAAATGGCACGTCCTTCGGCAAGTCCGGCAAGTTTCTTGGAAGCAACCCCCATTACCTTACCCATATCTTTACCACTGGTAGCACCTGTTTCAGCAATAATTTCTTTCAAGGCAGCTTCCAGTTCTTCAGCTGACATTTGTTTGGGCAGATAGACCTCAATCACCTTTACCTGTGCCAGTTCTTCGTCTGCCAAGTCCTGGCGACCTTGCTGGATGTATATTTCAGCTGCATCTTTGCCTTGTTTCATGAGCTTCTGCATAATTTTCAATGCAGCGTCGTCAGTCAGAGTATCGTTAGCTCCCGGAGCCGTTTTTGCTTCCAGGAATACTTTCTTGATATTTCTCAGTGTTTCGAGAGCCACTTTGTCTTTGGCTTTCATTGCGGTTTTAATGTCTTCGCTGACTCTTTCAAATAAATCCATAATGCTATTTGTTATTTTACCATTTACATTTAATAATTGAAGTCGCTTTGTAACTTAGAAGGTTATCACACCTCCCAGGCCTTCACTTCCCTGTGCTTCTTCCGTAGCTATCTGCCCTTCGGTGGCGGCTTTGGTTTTGATAGAACTCAAAGTACTCTTATCGCGCAGATACGTCGGTGAACTTTCTACCATACTGATAATGTCGGCGTTGTCCAAGTCTTCCGGGTTGAAGATATAGATATGGCGACGTTTGCGGATATTTTTGCTACCGATGCCACTGGCACTTTCACCATAGGCTTTGCGGATACGCTCTTTATTCTTCTCTTTTTCTTCTTCAAGTTGAAGCTGGCGTTCTTCCTCTTCCTGGCTGCGCTTTTCGAGTACGCTGTCCATACCGGGAACATCTTCCACACCGAAACCGGTGGCAAGTACGGTAATCTTAACTCTGCCTTCCAATGTGTTGTCCATAGCCACACCCCAGATCACCTCTACGCCTTCGCGGAATTTGCTCATGAACTCGTGAATCTCGTTCATTTCTTCCATCATCAGCTCGGAACTTTCGCAGAAGGATACGTTCAGCATCACCTTCTTGGCATTGAAGATATCGTTGTTGTTCAGTAACGGAGAGTGCAGGGCATCGTCGATAGCTTTGGTCACACGACTTTCACCTTCGCCGAAACCGGTACTCATGATAGCCACACCACCATCTTTGAGGATGGTTTTCACATCTGCAAAGTCAAGGTTCACTGTTCCGCGCATGGTGATAATCTCGGCAATACTTTTGGCAGCGATAGACAATGTATCATCTGCCTTGCCGAAAGCATTCATGAACGTAAGGTCGGAATATATCTCACGCAAGCGTTCGTTATTGATAACCAGTAGAGCATCTACATGTTGGGCGATACGCTCCACACCGTCCAGTGCCTGGATAATCTTCTTTTCACCTTCGAAGATGAAAGGTATGGTGACGATACCGACCGTAAGGATGTCCATTTCTTTGGCTATGCGGGCTATGACGGGAGCAGCGCCCGTACCTGTTCCGCCACCCATTCCGGCAGTGATGAATACCATTTTTGTACCGTCGTTCAGTAGCGCTTTGATTTCTTCACTACTTTCTTCGGCGGCTTCGCGGGCACGTTCGGGACGGTTTCCGGCACCTAGTCCCTCGGTGATAGAACGCCCCAGTTGCAATTTTACGGGGACGGGAGACTCTTTCAACGCTTGGTTGTCTGTGTTGCACAGAACGAACGTCACGTCGTGTATGCCTTCCCGGTACATGTGGTTCACGGCGTTACCACCACCACCACCTACACCAATCACTTTGATGATCTTCGGTGAGTCTGTCGGGAAATCGAATTGTACTATATCGTCCATAGTTCCTTATTTTATTGAGTTTATTTCAAATCGTCATCCGAGAAAATTTCATTGGAAAGCTTGTTGAAGGTCTTTTCAAACCAGCTGGGACCTTCTTTCTTCTTTTTCTTTTTCTCTTCTTTCTCTTTACGCTCTTTCTCCTTACGTTCCCGTTCACGGCGTTCTTTCTCTTCTTTTTCACGTTGGGCCTTGGCAGCGCGGGCGGCAGCTTCCTGTTCTTTCAGGGCTTCGTCATCGCCGAACATATCAACGGGTTGTGTAGGAGTAGCAGTAGTCGTAACGGCGGGTTTCATCTCTTGCAGGCAGCAGTTTTCATTTCCGGCAGCAAGCAGTCCGAGCAAAGTATTCTGCATACAGTCTTTCTTCAGCACATCATTGAAGCCGTGGATGCTGCTATGAACAAATTTGGTGGTCTTCACTTTCTCAACCTTGCTACGTTTACGGAATGCTTCTTCCAGGTTTTTCAGGTTGGCACCTCCACCGGTGAAAATGATACCGGATAATAGTTTATCCTCGTATCCTGACAATTGAAGCTGGTTCCATACATTGGCAAGGATTTCTTCGGCGCGTGCATCGATGATATCATTCAATACGTTAAGTTCGATGTTGCGACCGTCTTCCAAAGTGCAGACTGCGGGTGTCTCTGTTTCCTCTTCTTCATAGAGCATATCGCCGTACTTCTTTTTCAGTTGTTCAGCTTCGGCCTCTTCCATTTGCAGGGCAGTGATGTCACGGGTAATATTGTTTCCACCCAGTGGCAATACACTGAGGAAGCGGAGCATGTTATTTTTATAAACCGATACAGTCGTTGTATCTGCACCGAAATCCACCAATGCACAACCCGAACGCATCTCACTTTCCGTCAGCACGGCATTCGCCAATGCTATCGGAGCGATGAGCAGGTCGGCTATTTCTATTTTAGCCTGTTCAAAGCTGTGTTCCAGATTCTTCTTAAGTGAAGCACGGGCCACAATATTCAGGAAGTTTCCCGTGATACGCTTGCCTGCCACACCTACCGGGTCGGCTTGAAGGTTATTATCTATTTTATATTCCTGCGGGGCGACATCCAGCACACTCATGTCCATCAGGGGGACTTCGAGGTTTTCGTCGCTGATAGCGTCTACCAACTCTTGTGAGATAATCCCTTCCTCTTCCAGCACACGGCTTACCGCATTCTTTACCGTGCGCAAAGACTGTCCGCCAATGCCTACGTATACTTTGGCAATGGAGTTGTTCAACTGGCTTTCCAGCTTGTTGATGATGGAAGTCAGAGCCTGTGCGGTCTTATCAATGTTGTAGATGACTCCTTTATGGATAAAAGAAGCGGCATCTTCACGCGCATAAGCCAGCACTTGTATGCTTCCGTCACTGTTCTTCTTTCCTGCGATACCGGAAATCTTGGAAGAACTCAACTCGATAGCGGCGATAAATTCTGTTGTTGCCATAAATATATTCCTATTTTACAATTTTCTATTTACGATTAAGATTACTCTGTAAATCAATGTATGGGGACGTCTGATATTAATCGTACGTCCGACATCGTCAAATCGTACATTAGTTCTCTCGCTTTGTACAGATAATCTGGTTACTAAATTCAACGCTAATGCGGGAATATTTGTTCCATCCTACCTGATTTAAACCTTTTTCATAAAAAGCTTTCATCCGTTCGAGTTTACGCTCAAAACCATCCAACTTCCCAAGATAGATAATATGGTCGCCTACGCGAGGCACCAGTTCCACGTCTTTGTCCGACAGCACATGTATCTGTTCAATCTGTGCTTCCCAGAACTTATTATTCTGCAAAAATACACCAAACTTATATAAATCCCTCATGGCAAACGACTTTTCTACTCTTCCGGTCACTATGGCAAGGTGTGCAACGCACTTTGCATCGGGTGGCATCACAGTACCTTTATTGTCCAGATAGTAGTTCTCCCCGTTCGCACTCATCACTCGCAGGATAGGGATACGTTGACTGACTTCTACGCAAAGTTTGCCACTGGGAGTCTTGTAGCATTCCACTTCATCGATAAGCGGATGTTTGGCAAGTTCCCGTTCCAGCGTTTTACTACGGATGCGATCCATTGGTTTACCAACAGGATAAATCCCTTTCTTCTCCAATATGTCAGCCACTTCCTTTTTGGTGATGAAACCTGCATAGACGGTATCTTTGATAACCAATTCCATGTCATTGCACACCTGTCCGGCAGGCTTCCGGTTGAAAGCCGAGAGAGCTACCACCAGATAGGCGATGACGAGCAGTAGGACGATAGACAATAGAATTCTTTTAAACATGTATCAACTATCTAATTATCATTATTCAACTATTAACTGTCAATTGTTAATTATCAATTGTCAATTGCTTTGTGATTTCAGGGACGTAGTTGTCTATATCTCCGGCACCTAAAGTTATCAGAACTTCAATCTGCTTTTGAGATAAGAGTTCCAGTATATCCTCTTTCTTACACATGCATTTCTCAATGCCCGGTCGCAGGTTATCGTATATCAATTGGCTGGTGACACCGGGAATTGGTTGCTCACGTGCCGGGTAGATATCTACGAGAATGACTTCGTCAAGTAACGACAAACTGTTGGCAAATTCCTTATAGAAATCGCGCGTGCGGGTATAGAGATGTGGTTGGAAGATAGCTGTAATCTTCTTGTCCTGATACAGATCACGAATGGATTTCACACTCTGTGCTATTTCGGCAGGATGATGGGCATAGTCGCTCAGGAATACGACTTTGTCATTCTTGACCTTGAAATCGAAACGACGGTCTACTCCACGGAAACTTGCCATACCTTGCTTGATCTCTTCGTCTGTCACACCGTTGAGGTGGGCGAGTGCCATGGCTGCTACGCCATTCTCTATATTGATGCTGACGGGAACACCCAGTTGGATATCATTAATACGCGTGTCGGGTGCAATAAAATCGATAAAGATCTCACCATTTCCGATACGGATATTCTCTGCGTGGAAATCTCCTTCGGTACGGGCGTAACTATAGACTTTTACACCGGCCTGCACATCAGGTTTCAAAGCGATGTCCTTGTGTATAATGAGTGCACCATCCGGCTGGATAAGCGTCGTATAATGACGAAAACTTTCCAGGTAGGCTTCTTCTGTGCCATAAATATCCAGATGGTCGGGGTCTGTAGCAGTTATTACGCTCATGTAAGGTGATAACCAGTGGAATGAGCGGTCAAATTCATCTGCCTCAATCACAGTGTATGGGCTGGACTGTGATAATAACAGGTTAGTATCATAATTCTTGGAGATGCCTCCGAGGAATGCAGTGCAACCTACGTGTGATTGGTAAAGCAGATGCGCTGTCATTGTACTGGTAGTTGTTTTACCATGTGTACCGGCTACGCACAAGCCTTTGCTATTATGTGTGATCGTTCCTAAAACCTGTGCCCGTTTTTGAATTTCGAAACCATTGTTACGGAAATATACTAACTCGGCATGCTCTTGCGGAACAGCTGGAGTATACACTACCAAAGTGCTTTCCATATTCTTGCAGGCTTCAGGAATCAGATCCACATTCTCTTCGTAATGTATCTGTGCTCCTTCTGCAATCAGGTGTTCGGTTAGTTCGCTTGGGGTACGGTCGTAACCGGCAACGAGCTTTCCCTTTGATAAGAAGTAGCGTATCAGGGCGCTCATACCGATGCCACCGGCACCAACGAAATATACGGATTTTATATTTTCTATATTCATAATACACTTATCACTTATCGTTATTTATCAGTTTTAATACTTCTTTTGCAATAATGGTTGCCGAATCCGGCAAAGCCAATTTAGCGATGTTCTCGCTCAATGTTTTCAGCTTCTCGGCATCTGTGACAGTTTCAAGAGCCACAGGAATCAGATGCTTCATAGCATCTACATCTTTCACATAAATAGCAGCTTTCTTATCTACCAGTGCCAGTGCATTTTTAGTCTGATGGTCTTCTGCCACATTTGGTGAAGGCACCAGGATGACCGGCTTGTTCAGCAGGCAGAATTCAGAGATAGAACCGGCACCTGCACGGGAAATGACGAGGTCGGCAGCTGCATATGCACTTGCCATGTCTTTGATGAAATCCGTTACATACAGATTCGGGATGGCAGAAATCCGTGGATTACGTATAGCTTCGCCCGTTGCGGTAGTAATAGCATCTTTGACTTGCTGGATATATATTTTTCCTGTTTGCCAGATGAACTGAATGTCGCCGTTTACTTTTATCGTATCCAGTGCAGCAATGAGGGTCTGATTGATGGTACGTGCCCCCAAGCTACCACCCAGTATCAATATTGTTTTCTTCTCCGGATTGAAGCCGAAAGAGCTTACAGCTTCTTCGCGGCTCTGTTTATTTGCTAACAGGTTCTGGCGTACAGGATTCCCTGTCATGATAATCTTATCTGCGGGGAAGAATTTCTCCATTCCATCATATGCTACGCAGATTTTACATGCTTTCTGTGCAAGCAACTTATTTGTCACTCCTGCATAAGAATTCTGCTCTTGTATCAAAGTAGGGACTCCCATCATGCCCGCTACTTTTAATGTAGGACCACTGGCATATCCGCCTACACCTACTGCTACCTGCGGGCTAAATTCTTTCAGGATACGACGTGCTTTCCATTGGCTACGCAATAACTTGATAATTACTGCAAAGTTCTTCCATAAGCGCTTACGGTCGAAACCTGCTACAGGCAGACCGATAATTTTATATCCTGCATCGGGCACACGTTGCATCTCCATTCGTCCTTCTGCACCTACAAAGAGGATTTCTGCATCAGGGCGCAGTTCCTTGATGGCGTTGGCGATAGATACTGCGGGAAATATATGCCCTCCTGTACCTCCACCACTGATGATGATGCGTGGTCCGTTATTTTTTGTTTCCATATATCTTATTTTTATTCAAATTCAGCATCACTGTTCAATACCTTTGCCGTCGGTTCTGCGGCTGTTTGTGCATCGCTATTCGTCTCTTCGGCAGGTACTTCTACTTGCATGGGTATCAAAGCATCGTGTTCTTTCTGCTCTTCCAGTCTGGCGGTATAGCGGCTCACACTCAGTATCATGCCGATATAAGCACAGTTGATAAGTGTAGAAGTACCACCTTTACTGATAAGCGGAAGCGGCTGTCCGGTTACCGGGGCCAATCCTACTGCTACCATCATGTTGAATATAGCTTGCGATACAAGTAGTAGTGCAATTCCTATTATAAGGAAAGCAGGGAATGTTCGTTCGCACTTTTTCGCAATACGCCCGACTCGTATCAGCAGACAGACGTAAAGGAATACGACGAAAGCTCCACCTATCAATCCCAATTCTTCGATAATGATAGCAAAGATAAAGTCAGAGAAAGCCTGACTCAGGAAGTCGCGCTGTACCGAGTTACCCGGTCCTTTGCCTACAACGTGACTCGTAGCTACGGCAATACGTGCATGGGCTATCTGAGCATCTTTGTCTATATCGAATTTGGCAGCAGGTACCTCATTGTCATTTGTAAACTTCTCAATACGGGCACGCCATGTGTCGAAACGGTGCAGGAATGGTAAATCGCTATTCTTGGTCAGTACAAGGAATGTCACACCTATAATTGCTACTCCAGCCAGGCCGCCTGCCAGTATTAATAATTTTTTCATTGCCACTCGCCCGATGAACATCATCAGATAAACCACTCCGAAGAGCAGTGCTGCCGTCGAGAGGTTTTCCGGGGCAATCAGCAGACAAATAATACCTGTGATAATCATGATACGTTTAAAAGCTTTCGGGCTGGCCCCATCTTCGTCCTGTCCTTTCGAAAGAATAAAGGCGGTAACGATGATGACAGCCATTTTGGCTACTTCCGAAGGCTGGAACTGAACCCCCATGAAGGTCATCCAGCGTGCAGCACCGTTAATGCGTTCCATCATCATAACGAGGGCCAGCAGTACCACAGATAGTGGAAGCAGGAATACAGGAAATACCTGAAACCATTTGTAGGGGATATTGTGCATAAACACCACTACTACGGCACCCACCATCAAGATGATGCTGTGCTGTGTAATCGGCCCCCAGTGGTCACCGCTTTTATACGTCAGGGTAGACGCAGCGCTGAACACTTCTACGATAGAAATGAGGCAAAGGAAAAGGAATATAATCCAGATTACCTTATCACCTTTGAATATGCTTTTTAATAAATCCATAAATTTAATGTGGTAATGTGTCCTATAATTCTCTTACACACTTTTTGAACTGGTCGCCCCGGTCTTCATAGCTGCTGAAAAGGTCGAAACTGGCACAGCAAGGACTGAGTAATACGGTTTCACCCTTTTTGGCCAGACGGAATGCAGCGTCTACAGCATCCTTCATGCCGGTTTGTACATCGGCGACGGGCAATCCCATGCGATCAAAGAAGTCATGTAGCTTCTCATTGTGCAATCCCAGATAGACTAAGGCTGAACATTTCTCGCGTACTAAATCCTCTATTTCCGTATAGTCATTACCTTTATCCTTTCCTCCCAGAATAAGCACGGTCTTCGTCTTCATACTCTGCAGGGCGTACCAACAGGAATTTACGTTTGTGGCTTTAGAGTCATTGATAAACTCCACGCCACGTACAGTTACAACTTTTTCCAAGCGATGTTCCACACCTTTAAAATCAGACAATGCCCGACGAATATATTCTTTCTCTATTCCGGCAAGATTGGCTGAGATACCTGCGGCGAGAGAATTGTATAAATTGTGCGTACCCTGCAGGGCCAGTTTCTCCTGCTCCATATTGAAGGCGATGGGTTCGTTGATTTCAACCTCGCCGTCTTCTGCATAAGCTATGGCTCCATCTTCTTTTACTGCAGAGAACGGATAAAGATGGGCTCGCAGTCCATGCTTGTCCAGTTCCCGCTTGATGATGGGGTCATCGTTCCAGAAGATGAAAGCATCTTCTGGTGTCTGGTTCTGTGTGATGCGGAATTTGGCATCCACATAATTCTGCATGCAATGGTCGTAACGGTCCAGATGATCGGGTGTGATGTTCATCAGCACGGCAATATTGGCACGGAACTTATACATATTATCCAGTTGGAAAGAGCTGAGCTCAATCACATAATAATCATGTTGGTCTGTGGCTACCTGCAAGGCAAGACTCTTACCTATGTTACCGGCCAATCCCACATTCAGACCTGCACTTTTGAAAATGTGGTAAATAAGTGAGGTGGTAGTGGTCTTGCCATTTGAACCGGTAATACATATCATTTTTGCATTGGTATAGCGTCCCGCAAACTCTATCTCAGAGATAACAGGCGTACCTTGCTCTTTCAGTTTCAGTATCATCGGAGCGTCGTTGGGAATACCGGGGCTCTTCACCACTTCATCCGCACTCAAAATCAATTCTTCCGTATGCTGTCCTTCTTCCCAGGCAATGCCGTACTTATCCAGCACTTCCTTATATTTATCTTTGATGGCGGACATGTCGGATACGAATGTGTCGAAACCCTTCACTTTGGCGAGTACGGCAGCACCTGCACCGCTCTCTCCGGCTCCTAATACTACAATTCTACTCATATATTCTTTAAAGTTACAGGCTACCAGCTACAAGCTATCAGTAAGTGGCTGGAGTTGGTAGTTGCTACAAGTTTGTTATTTATCAGCAACCAGTAGCGAGCACTTGTAGCTTGTAGCTCGCGGCTGGCAGCTCTATTATCTTATCTTTAATGTTATAATTGTTATCGCTGCCAATACAATCGTCACAATCCAGAAGCGGACTGTTATCTTTGATTCATGGAACAGCTTGGTCGGCGTTGTGAACTTCACTGTACACCCCGATTCTATCAGACTCATGGAAGTACGGAAATGGTCGTGAATGGGAGTTCGCTTGAACAACCTTTGCTTAACGCCCTTTCTCTTTCCGGCTTTGTAATAAAATCGTTGCAGGATGACGGACAAGTTTTCTACCAGGAACACTCCACAAAGGATAGGTATCAGTAACTCTTTGTGTATGATAATGGCAAACACGGCAATGATGCCACCAATCGTCAAACTGCCCGTATCGCCCATGAATACCTGTGCAGGATATGCATTGTACCACAGGAAACCGATCAATGCACCGATAAAGGCACAAATGAAAATTACCAGTTCCTCCGATCCGGGGATATACATGATGTTAAGGTAACTGGCATACGTAATGTGGCTCGATACATAGGCTAAAATCCCTAATGCCAAGCCTATGATTGCTGAGTTTCCCGCTGCCATGCCGTCCATTCCGTCATTCAGATTGGCGCCATTGCTGACAGCTGTTACTACGAATATAGTAATGATTACGAATAAAACCCAACCGGCAGTTTGTGCATGCTCACCTAAGAAACCCACAAAGTCTGCGTAATCCAGGTTATTGCTCTTAAAGAACGGAATCGTAGTCTGCGTGGACTTAATGTCTTGCCCTGCATGGATGACCTCCATTTCCTGTCCTGGTTTCTTTACTTCAATATTCTCGCGGATAACTGCCTGTGGACTCAGGTAAAGTGTCAGGCCTACAATCAGTCCCAAACCTACCTGGCCGATAATTTTGAATTTCCCGTGCAAACCTTCTTTGTCTTTCTTAAAGATTTTGATGTAATCATCGGCAAAGCCCAGCGATCCTAACCATACTGTGGTAATCAGCATCAATATCATATAGACATTGCTCAGTTTACCCAGCAATAGGCATGGAATGAGAATGGCCACAATAATAATGACACCTCCCATACTTGGTACACCCACTTTGTTCACTCCGAACGGGTCGATGCTGGCATCACGTTGGGTCTCTGTAATTTGTTTCCGTTTCAGCAAGTCTATAAAACGGTCACCCCAGATACTTGAGATGAGCAATGCGAGAATGATTGCCATCAGAGCCCGGAATGATGTATAGCCAAACATGCCCGCACCGGGAATGTTATATTTGTCCAGCCATTGAAATAAGTAGTATAACATAAATCAACTATTTAGTGTGATAGTGTGGTAAAGTGATAATGTGTTAAAGTAATATCACTCTACCACTTTATCACTTTAAAACATTATCGCCTTTAACTCTTCTTTGTCATCAAAATGATGTTTAACTCCTTTGACTTCCTGATAGTTCTCATGGCCCTTTCCGGCTACAAGAATAACATCACCGGGCTGCGCCAGCATACATGCTGTTTTGATAGCTTCGCGCCGGTCGGCAATGCTGATGGTCTTCTGCATGTCGTCTTTATCCAATCCGGCAAGCATATCATTGATGATATCTTGCGGCTCTTCAAAGCGGGGGTTGTCCGAAGTGATGATAACACGATCGCTTGCTTTGGCCGCCTCTTTTGCCATGATGGGGCGTTTACCTTTGTCTCGGTTGCCGCCTGCACCTACTACAGTAATTATTTTCCCTTTTCCTTCGAGTACGCCGTGAATGGCATTCAGAACATTGATGAGAGCGTCCGGTGTGTGTGCATAGTCCACAATGGCAGTGATACCTTTGGGTGAACGTACAGCATCGAAGCGTCCGGCCACAGGTTGCAGGGTACTGAGTGCAACGAGTACGTCTTCTTCCTTCTTTCCAAGCAATACGGCTGCACCGAATACTGCCAGCAAGTTTGAAGCATTGAAACGACCAATGAAATGTACGGCCAGTTCATGGTTGTTGAAGTCGAGCAACATCCCTTCAAAATGAGATTCCAATATTTTACCCTTGAAGTCGCTGAGGCTACGCAAGGAATAAGTATATACTTTGGAACGTGTGTTCTGGGTCATGACGAGTCCGTTCTTGTCATCCAGATTAGTCAGACTGAAAGCACCTTTCGGCATATCATCGAAAAATTTCTTCTTGGCTTTGAGATAGTTTTCCACAGTCTTGTGGTAGTCCAGGTGGTCACGTGTCAGGTTGGTAAAGATTCCCCCTGCAAAGCGTAGACCACTGATGCGTTTCTGGGCAATGGAATGTGAACTTACTTCCATAAAGACATATTTGCACCCGGAGTCTGCCATCTGTCCCAGCAACTGATTTAGGGTGATGGGGTCGGGGGTGGTATGTTCAGTTGGGATTGCCTGATCATCTATATAGTTGCAGACTGTAGAGATCAGTCCTACCTTGTAACCGAAATAACGGAATGTATTATATAATAAGGTAGCGATGGTGGTTTTTCCGTTTGTTCCGGTTACGCCTACCAATTCCATTTTGGAGGTTGGGTCGTCGTAAAAAGTAGTGGCTATTTTACCAACAGCTTCTTCGCTGTCTTTCACCTGGATATAGGTGATGCCTTCTTTCTTTTCTTCAGGCACATCTTCGCAAAGCACTGCGACGGCACCTTTCTCAATGGCAGCGAGAATGTAAGCATGCCCGTCAGTCTGGGTACCGCGCATAGCCATGAACAGATGTCCGGCTTGCACCAGACGGGAGTCGATATTTACCCCCGTTATTTCCGTCTCCGTACTTCCGATAATTTGTATCGGTTGTATTGCTTTCAGTAATTCACTTAATATCATACCTTATTATATATAATGTATATTCTTAATAGTTTAACGAAGTGTCAAAACTATGGTTTGACCTTTCACAACGCGGTTACCACCCGGTATCGATTGATTCTTTACCTTTCCTATACCGCTTATTCTGACTTTCAGTCCTTTGCTTTCCAATAAGTAAACAGCATCTTTCGCTCCCATTCCTATGACGTTGGGAACTGTATTTGAGCTTGTTCCCTCCTTGGCCTGCAGAATAACTGCATTAGGGGACTCCTGCGTATGTCCCCATGCTTCTTTCCCTTTCTTGGGAGAGAACTGCTTTTGTACCGGAACATTCAGCCCATCCAACACCTGCAATGCTTCATTCATTTCTCCTGCTTTTACCGGAGGAATGACATTGCTTGTGCTATCTATTGCACTGCGGATATCAAACCGCAGATTTTTAGCATACACTCTTTCGGCAATCTTTCCGAATACACTACCGGCCATCAAACCACCTGAGGCAGGAAGTCCCGGTTTCTGGATAGAAACAATACAACTGTACTTCGGTGCTTCTGCCGGAAAGTAACCGCAGAAACTTACCAAATAATTCACCCGTCCTGACTTATAGCCTGCCAAACCCTGGGATACCTGTGCCGTACCCGTTTTCCCAGCTACGGAGAATTGTTTGCTTCCGGCCGGTTTCGCCAATCCTTGTGATACCACTTTTTCCAGAATATCGCGGATTTGTGTCAAGGTGCGGTCGGAGCAAATCTTCGGATTGATTACCTCCGTCGGATATTCTTTTATCACCTCACCATCTTTTACAGCGGCTCTTACAAACTTAGGACGCACCATCGTGCCATTATTGGCAATAGCATTATAGAAAGTAAGGATGTTGAGCGGCGGAACCTGAGTTTCGTAACCGATACTCATCCATGGTAAGGTCGTCTTGGCGAAATATCTTTCTTTCGGACCTTTTATATTCGGTTTTCCCTCACCTGAGATTTGTAGATTTAGTGGTTGGTCAATGCTCATTCGCTTCAGCCCGTCTACATACTTTTGAGGATTATCCTTGTAGTGCTTGTCGATTAGGTACGAAACACCGACATTGGAAGAAACTTCTAGGATACGGGTTACATTGATCTTCCCGTAGCCACCGCGATGCCAGTTATGATCCCTCATCTTACTACCGTACATCATCATTACACCGTTTCCGGTATCTACTTCCGTCTCCGGAGTAATTTTCCCGTCTTCAAGGGCTACCATGATAGAAGCCGTCTTGAATGTAGACCCCGGTTCCATCATATCGCTAATGGCATTATTACGCATTTCATAATAGTTGCCGTCACCAGCTTTCATCATGTTGACGATAGCTTTGACTTCACCTGTTTCCACTTCCATCAGTATGGCTACACCTACAGTAGCATTGATTTCTTTCAACTTATCCACCAATGCTTTCTCGCAGATATCCTGCATACCTACATCGAGAGTGGAGATAATGTCGCAGCCATCTACGGGAGCTATATCTACGATGTTCAGGTATTTATTCATCACTTTCTGGCGGTGCGTGATACCGTCACGTCCTTTCAGCAGAGTGTCAAAAGCCAGTTCGATACCATTCTTTGCCCCCTGTGCAGTATCTGCATAGAGGTCACCCAGTGTACGGGCTGCCAAGGAGCCAAACGGCTTTTTACGCTGATTATATACCTGTTCGTGGAAACCGCCTTTGTATTTGTTCAGATTGAAAACAGGCAGACGCTTGGCTTCTTTGTACTGGATGTATGAAATACGTCTCGGATAAATCAGATAGTTCCGGCTACCTTTTTTACGCCCTTTCTGTAAGTGTGACTTGAACTCAGCTGCACTCTTATCAGGAAATATCTTATGTAACCCTTCACATATTTCATTCATGTGGTTCACCAACATCGTGTCCTTGGTTTCTCCTCCTGCCTTGAAGTCCATGTATATACGATATTCGGGCAGGGAACTTGCCATCAGTTTGCCGTCGGATGAAAGAATGTTACCACGATTAGGCTTTACCGTCACGTTTTCTTTCACGAAACGGTCGGCTACATCCTGCCAATATTGTCGCTCCGCAAACATGATGACTGCGGCTTTAACGACAATAGCTATTCCCACCAATCCCATTACGAGGACTACAAAGAAGTAGCGGGTCATGATATTTTTCTTATTTACTGCCAACTCTGTCTACAATTTAATGATTCTATAACTATTTAATCAAATACGGCGGATGAGTGGATGTCTGCAAATCACTCTCTTTACTTGCAATATACTCTTCGATACGTGACTGCCGGCTCCGTTCCATTAATTCCGAACTACGGGTAAGAGCATCGTATTTGATGTCAATCAGTTCTTTTTTCAATTTGTCAATCTCTATCATTTGCTGCTGGCAAGCATAACGATTGTGTATATAGAATATAATCAGCAGCATTATCATTACGAGCAACTTCGTCTGACGACGAAAAAAATCCGTAGCCAGAATGTCACCACCGATAATGTTTTTCAGAGATGTGCGATTTTTGGTTTTCTTCGCTTTCTCTGTTTTTTCGTTTACCTGTTTTTCTTCCATATCCTTCATTATCTTACCATCACTTTTTCTCTGCTATTCTTAGTTTTGCACTTCTCGATCTCGGGTTCCGTTCTATTTCCGCATCGTCCGGTACAATCACTTTATTGTTAACCAACCGGAATGGAGTCTGTACATTTCCGAAGAAATCCTTTTCCATTTTACCTTCCACATTTCCGGTTTTCATGATATTCTTTACCATCCGGTCTTCCAGTGAATGGTAGGTAATTACTACCAATCGTCCGCCTGGTTTCAAAGCCTCGGTTGCTGCATATAGCATCTCTTTCAGAGCTTCCATTTCCTGGTTCACTTCGATGCGCAGTGCCTGAAAAACTTTAGCCAGTTCTTTTTTCTCCCGTTCCCGACCGAAAAGCGGTTTAATGACTTCCAGAAATTCACCGATGGTTGTAATCTTCTGTCCGGCACGTGCTTTCACAATTACAGATGCCAGTTTGCGACTGTTCTTTAATTCACCGTATAGGTAAAAGATGTCAGCCAACCGTTCCTCATAATAGTTGTTTATGATATCTGCTGCAGTATCCCCCGCACGCTTGTTCATGCGCATATCCAGTGCACCGTCAAAGCGGAACGAAAATCCCCTTTCGCTATCATCGAAGTGATGGGAGGATACACCCAGATCAGCCAGTATTGAATCTACTTCCTCGATGTTGTGATAACGTAGAAAATTGTGCAGATATCGGAAGTTGCTGCGTACAAAAGTGAAGTGCGGATTATCCACAATGTTCCGTTCCGCATCTTCGTCTTGGTCGAATCCCAGTAACCGTCCGCCGTCTCCCAGCCGTGACAGTATTTCCCGTGAATGCCCTCCACCTCCGAAGGTAACGTCTATATACGTTCCATCCGGCCGGATATTCATTCCGTCCACACTCGGCATCAACAACACCGGTACATGATATGTCAACTCTTCATTTCCCATTCATCACTAATCACTAATCGTTAATCACTCATCCTCGTCTTCTTCCCAATCGTCTTCGTCTCCCAGAATATCCTGCAAAGCTTCGCTAAACTCTTCCGGGTTCATGAACGGTTGTTCAGTTTTCTCTTTTGCCCAGATTTCTATCGTATTGTCCACACCGATGAAACGTACATCGCTCTGTATGCCGGCCATTTGCAGGTAACGTTTGGGCAGCAAGATGCGTCCATTCCCATCGGGAACCATGATTTCCGCATCGCTCACAAATTGCCGGAAGATTTCTTGGTGTTTTGCGTTCCACTTGTTCAGGCGCTTCCTTAGTTGGTTTTGCGTCTTGAACCAAACGCTTTCTGGATAGAGTACCAGGCAGTCCTGGAACACGTCTTTGCGCAGCACGAGCTTCTCTTCGGAAGCAGATTGCAGTTGCCTCCGAAAACCGGCAGGGATAAATACACGTCCCTTAGCGTCGGTTTTCGCTTCTATATTGCCCAAAAAACGTATCATTGTTACCTTATTATAATAAGCGACGGTAAAAGTACACATTTCCCCACAATTCCCCACAAGTTTTAACTAAAAACTTTTTGAGAAGTTTTCAACACCCTGTTTATTGTTTATTTCATTGATAATGAACATAGTGCTGAAAGGGCTTTTGGGTGGGGAATTGAGGTGGTTTTATAGTCTTAGTTTTGTCTCCGGACTATACCTGGGGCATACTTGCTCCGTACCAATCCCGTACTTTCTCTGTGTAGAAGTACCTTTGACTGAATTTACTACGGAGCAAGTATGGTTCGGATTCGGTTTTGGTATGGAGTTGGTTAATCCCCATAGTTAGTTCTGCTTTGTAGGATGAAGAGCAAATACTGTCAATAAATTCCGGCTATGAATGGCTGATTAGATAAAATTGGATTAAAAATAGCGATTATTGTAATTGTATTTCTGGGTTTTGCCCTACTTTTGTATCGGATGCTATAGACATTGTCATTGCTCCAATCTATATACTTAAAATAATACTATCCTTATGAAGAGAATCATTCATTTCATCCTGATCGCTTTATTCTTAATTCCCTGCTGTGCTGTGCAGGCATCTCATCAACCCGAGTTTTCTACTGCCGGTTTCTTCCAACTGCCCAATTCCGGGCGTGAAGTGTTTTCCATGAATCCTGCCTGGCGCTTTTATAAAGGAGCCGTTGCGGGTGCTGAAGCTGCGAACTTTAATGATGCGGAATGGACGGTAGTCTCTCTGCCCAATGGCATTGAATATTTGCCGACAGAAGCCAGTGGTTGCATCAATTATCAGGGAGAAGTCTGGTATCGTAAGCACTTCACCCCTGCGGATGCTTTGAAGGGGAAGAAACTCTTCCTGCACTTCGAAGCCATCATGGGAAAGAGCAAGGTATTTGTCAACGGGAAGTTGCTGACTGAACATTTTGGCGGTTATCTGCCTGTGGTGGTCGATATCTCTGACGTATTGAACTGGGGAGAGGATAATGTGATAGCCGTGTGGGCGGATAATAGCGATGATACGAGCTATCCTCCCGGAAAGGCACAGGATGTGCTCGACTTTACCTACTTCGGTGGCATTTATCGTGATTGCTGGTTGGTAGCTCATAATCCGGTCTTTATTACTGATCCGAATTTTGAGGACGAAGTAGCGGGCGGCGGCTTGTTTGTGGCTTATGATAAAGTATCGGATACTTTGGCTGAAGTATTATTGAAAGCTCACTTACGTAATGATAGCCGTAAAACTTTTGCCGGAATTGTGGAATATGAATTGCAGCAACCGGATGGTACACAGGTTGCTTTCTTGAATGATAAGGTTCAAGTACGGCCGGGAAAGGCTGTTACTTCACAAGATAAAATCACGATCAAGAATCCATTACTGTGGAGTCCGGAAACTCCCACCTTATATAATCTGATTGTACGTATCCGTGACCGCGAAGGTAATGTGGTGGACGGTTATCGCCGCCGTATCGGCATCCGTAGCGTAGAGTTTAAGGGCAAGGACGGTTTCTGGCTGAATGGTAAACCTTATGAAAGTCCGTTGATTGGCGCTAACCGTCATCAGGACTTTGCGGTGGTAGGTAATGCCGTGGCTAACAGTATTCATTGGCGTGATGCCAAGAAACTGCGTGATGCCGGAATGAAAGTAATCCGTAACGCCCATTGTCCGCAAGACCCGGCATTCATGGATGCATGCGATGAACTCGGTTTGTTTGTAATTGTTAATACTCCGGGCTGGCAGTTCTGGAATGATGCTCCCGAATTTGCACAACGTGTATACAGTGATATCCGCAACCTTGTGCGACGCGACCGCAACCATGCTTGTGTGTGGATGTGGGAACCTATCCTCAATGAAACCTGGTATCCGGAAGACTTTGCCAAGAACACCCGTGACATTGTAGACCAGGAGTATCCTTATCCCTACTGCTATTCCGGTTGTGATAGCGGTGCACGCGGACGCGAGCATTTCCCGGTACTTTTCACGCATCCCTCCTTCGATGGCAAGTCGTGGGGCGACAAGGATGCTGACCCTAAGATAACCTATTTTACCCGTGAATGGGGTGACAATGTAGACGACTGGAGCTCACATAACTCTCCCAGTCGTGTAGCCCGCAATTGGGGAGAACAACCTATGCTTATCCAAGCACAGCATTATGCAAATCCCAGTTATACTTATACCTGCTACGATGCCCTTTATCGCACTCCCCGCCAACATGTGGGCGGCTGCCTGTGGCATTCGTTCGACCATCAGCGTGGCTATCATCCCGATCCATTTTATGGCGGACTGATGGATGTATTCCGCCAGCCCAAGTATTCGTACTATATGTTCAAGGCGCAGCGTTCGCCCCGGAAAGAAGAGCGGCTTTTTGAAACCGGTCCGGTGGTTTATATCGCTCATGAAATGACACCGTTTTCCGGCAAGGATGTGACTGTTTATTCCAATTGCGATGAAGTGCGCCTCACCTTCTTGAAAGATGGAAAGACTTATGCTTATAATAAAACGGTAGTTAAAGAAGGTATGCCTTCGCCTGTTATAACCTTCTCCGATGTTTACGATTTCATGGTTGATAAAGCGATGTCACGGAAGAAAAAGCAGGATGAAGTATTGTTGCGGGCAGAAGGTTTGATAGATGGCAAGGTGGTTGCTACGCACGAAGTTCACCCTGCCCGTCGTCCGGAGAAAGTATTGCTCTGGGTTGACAATGAGAATGTAAATCTGAAAGCCGATGGCTCCGACTTTGTTACTGTAGTAGCTGCTATAGCCGATAAGAATGGGAACATCAAACGCTTGAACAATTACTATGTGAAGTTTCATGTGGAAGGTGAAGGACGTATTCTGGGTGATGCCGGAATACTGGCAAATCCTGCTCCGGTGAAGTGGGGGACAGCTCCGGTGCTGATACAGTCCACCTTGAAGCCGGGTAAGATAAAGGTAACGGCAAGTGTGCTCTTTGAAGGCTCGCAGATGCCTGTAAGTGCTGTTTTGGAGTTGGAAAGCTATCCTGCAGCTCATCCGTTGGTTTATTCGGAGAAAGATGCGGCGCTGATTGCCGGTTCATCTTCTTTACAGTCTGCCGGAACGTCCGCAAAATCGGCTGTGGAGTTGGAGCAGGAGAGGATTCTGAAAGTGCAGAATGCTCAAAGACTGAAAGAAGTGGAGCAGCAACAAGAAGATTTCGGGGGAGAAGAATAAGTGACAGGGAAATTGAAATAAATAATAAGTACTGATTTGAGATAATTTTGATATATGAGAATGATTTCTGTTAGTGCCTGTCATCCTGAGCTTGTCGAAGGATCTACTCTCTTAGCATAAATCTGCGCTATATAAGCAGGAGAAGAGATCCTTCGACAAGCTCAGGATGACAGCTACTACAGTTATGATATATCAAAATAATTTAGAGTCAGCACATAATAAATTGCTTAGCATGAAACAGATAGGTATAACTTTAGGAACAGGCTTGTTGGCTACTGTTGCTTTGTGCGCTAATGCGGCAAACAAGAATCCCAAACCTAACATTATCTTTATCCTCTGCGATGATATGGGATACGGGGATTTGGGGTGCTACGGACAGAAATACATTGAAACGCCTAATATAGATCGTATGGCAGCCGAAGGTATGCTGTTTACTCAAGCCTATGCCGGTAGTCCGGTGAGCGCCCCTTCCCGTGCTTCGCTGATGACGGGGCAACATACGGGACACACTCATGTGCGTGGAAATAAAGAGTATTGGCAGGGAGTTCCAACCGTGAAATATGGGATTAATGACGAATTCACCGTTGTCGGTCAAGAACCATACGATGAAAATCATATCATTCTCCCTGAAATCATGAAGAAGAACGGTTATACAACAGGAGTCTTCGGCAAGTGGGCAGGTGGTTATGAAGGCTCTTGTTCCACACCGGATAAACGGGGTATTGATGAATTCTATGGTTATATATGTCAGTTTCAAGCTCATTTGTATTATCCCAATTTTCTGAACAGATACAGTAAACAGGAAGGAGACACAGGAGTTGTACGCATCCTGATGGAAGATAATATCAACTATCCGATGTTTGGCGATGATTACAAGAAACGTACACAATATTCGGCTGACCTGATTCACGGTAAGGCGCTGGAATGGTTGGACCAACAGGACGGAGAGCAGCCTTTCTATGGCTTTTTCACCTACACCTTGCCGCATGCGGAACTTGCACAGCCGAATGATTCTATTCTGAAAAGCTACAAGAAGAAGTTCTTTAGAGATAAAACCTGGGGCGGGTACGAGAAAGGACGTTATAATGTTTCGGAGCATACCCATGCCCAGTTTGCCGGTATGATTACCCGTCTGGACTATTACGTGGGCGAAGTCTTGAAGAAACTGAAAGAAAAAGGGCTGGACAAGAACACCATCGTCATCTTCAGCAGTGACAACGGTCCTCACGAAGAAGGAGGAGCAGACCCGGAGTTCTTCGGTCGGGATGGGAAACTGCGCGGCCTGAAACGGCAGTGCCATGAAGGCGGCATTCGGATACCTTTCATTGTGCGCTGGCCGGAACGCATCTCCGCCGGTTCGGTAAACGACCATCAACTGGCATTTTACGACATCATGCCCACATTCTGTGAACTGATAGGTGACAAAGGATTCCCGAAAAAGTATATCAATAAGAAATTAGAAAATGACTGTTTCGATGGCATTTCCTTTGCCCCTACCTTATTAGGCAATGCCGACAAACAGCAGAAACATGATTTCCTCTATTGGGAATTCCATGAAACCGATCAGTTCGGCGTTCGTATGGACGACTGGAAACTGGTAGTCAAGAAAGGAAAGCCTTATCTGTACGACCTCTCAAGGGATATCCACGAAGATACTGATATAGTGGCGCAACATCCGGATATTGTGAAACAGATGCTTGAAGTTATCCGCCAGGAACATAGAGAAAATAATATGTTTCCGGTGACATTGCCGGAGTTGGAATAGTTTATTAGCTATAAGGAAATGTATATTTATAATGTAATCTTAATCACTATATTATGAAAGGCTTATATTTCTTATATTTTTATTTATGCTGTCTTTTGTTTGCGTGTCATATGCAGGCGAGCGAATATTATTTGCTGCCTCGACCGCAGAAGTTTACAGAAGAACGTGGCCATTTTGTACTGGATAAGACACGCCTTGATACTCCTGTTTTGCAGGATGAATGGGAATGTTTTATTTCTGAACTGGGCGGTCGGATAGATGGAAGATCTGCGGCAGTGATTGAAGTGAAATTAGTGGAGTCGCTGGATGAAGCGCCTTTAAATAGAGATGAAGCATATAAACTTAAAGTAATGGCTAAGAAGATTTCTATAGAAGCAATGAGCGAAAGGGGAGTCTACTGGGCTATGCAAACTTTAAGGCAATTAGCCGGCTCGTCAGGTAAAAAGACCACTTTTCAGGGATGTACGATAACCGATTGGCCGGCTTTTCGCATCCGGGGTTTTATGCACGATGTGGGACGTACGTATATTTCTATGGGCGAATTGAAACGTGAAATCACGATGCTTTCCAGATTCAAGATAAATGTGTTCCATTGGCATTTGACGGAGAATCAGTCATGGCGGTTGGAAAGTAAAATATTTCCGATGCTGAACGACAGTGCTAATACTACCCGCATGCCGGGAAAATATTATACGCAGGCTGAAGCGAAAGAACTGGTAGCTTTCTGCAAGGCTCATGGAATGTTACTGATTCCGGAGATAGATATGCCGGGACACAGTGCAGCTTTTATGCGTACATTTCGCCACGATATGCAGAGTCCGGAAGGGATGAAAATATTAAAACTCTTAGTTGAGGAAGTTTGTGAAACTTTTGATGTACCTTATCTGCATATCGGCACGGACGAAGTGAAGATTACCAATCCGCAGTTTGTGCCCGAAATGGTGGCATTTATCCGTGCTTTGGGGAAGAAAGCTATTTCTTGGAATCCTGGTTGGCATTATCAAACGGGTGAAATTGATATGACACATCTGTGGAGTTCGCGCGGAAAAGCGCAGAAAGGTATTCCTGCTATTGATTCGCGTCTGCACTATCTGAATCATTTTGATACCTTTGGAGATATCATAGGGCTATATAACAGCCATATCTGCGATGTAGAACAGGGCAACGATGACATTGCCGGAGCTATCCTTGCTGTATGGAACGACCGCTGCGTCAACAAAGAGGAAAACATTATCCGTGAGAATGGTTTTTACCCCAATATGCTGGCCATTGCAGAACGCGCCTGGCTGGGTGGAGGAACTGAATATTTCGACAAGAACGGTACCATTCTTCCGCCGGATAAGAATAATGCAACATATCATTCTTTCGTTGATTTTGAAGAGCGGATGTTATGGTATAAAGAACATCTTTTCCGGGGATATCCGTTTGCTTATGTCAAACAAACCAATGTCTGGTGGAAGATTACCGATGCATTTCCCAATGAGGGAGATTTGACAAGGGTATTTCCTCCTGAACGAAAATTGCAGGATAGCTATCAGTATAATGGAAAGAAGTATGATACCCATCTTGCCGTAGGTGCCGGAATTTACTTACGCCATGTGTGGGGAACGTTTGTCCCAACTTTTTATAAAGATCCGAAGGAAAATCATACGGCTTATGCCTATACTTATGTCTATTCTCCCCAAGAACAGACTGTTGGATTATGGGCTGAGTTTCAAAATTATGGTCGTTCGGAGGCTGATCTCCCGCCTTTGCCCGGCAAATGGGATTATAAAGAGAGTCGCATCTGGCTGAATGAAGAAGAAGTGTTACCGCCGGTATGGACGGCCACTCATCGTATAAAAAATCCTGAGACTCCTCTCGGGAATGAAAACTGCGTGTCCCGTCCCCCCCTTATCGGTTCAACTGCATAAAGGCTGGAATAAGGTATTACTGAAACTTCCTGTAGGCAAATTTACTTTGCCGGAGGTGCGATTAGTAAAATGGATGTTTACTGTAGTGTTTGTTACTCTTGATGGAGAAAAGGCAGTGGACGGATTGATTTATTCGCCTGACAAGAAATTAGAGTGAACTGCTTATACTTATCATCTCTTTCTTATCCATGCTTGTCTTGTTACACAGACTTTATCTCCACTTTTACCTACACGCTTACACCAGCGCTCTGTATCTCCCTGTTCATCGGTGATAGAGCATGGTGGAAGCAAATAATAAGAGTGGTGTAGGCAAATTTGCCTACACCACTCTTAATTGAATGTATATTTCTGATTATCTTTTTGTTATCATTTATATTTGTATAAGACCTTTCATTCTCTATCTTCTCATTTCCTGCTTATTTTGATGTAAAAGATACCGGATTACCTGCTTTTTATTCAGATAGTACTCCGTTTCTTACCTACTTTTATCCATCCTATATAGGGATTGTAGATGTCAATCTCCTTTGTTCTTTGTTAAAATCGTGCATGTCTATTGTGTTGATATGCAGTGTTTTGGTAGTATGTACATTCGTGGGGCTTGTGCTTCATGGCTGTGGAGCACGAGCCTCATCGCCGTGAAGCAGCTGAGCGACATTCGTGGCCGTTGCAAAAAGAAGCACTCTGAACTAAGAAACTACCTATGCGAACGCAATGAAGCTGCTGAGTTTACAGCAAATAACAGCCTTTTTTACGAATGTTCCTCCTTATATTGCGTCGGCGAACATCCCATATACTGTTTGAACACTGTACTGAAATAGCGTGATGTAGAGAACCCTGTCTGATCCGCTATCTCATTTATGCTGAGGGAACTGTGTGTAAGCAACCATACAGCTTTTTCCATCCTGATTTTAGTAATATAATCATTTGCCCCCATTCCGGTCAGTGCTTTTAACTTATTGTAGAGGGATGCGCGGCTGATGCCCAGTTCTGTACAAAGTAGCGGTACTCCCATTTGCGGATTTTCCAGATTATCTGAAATGGTTTTATTCATTCGTTTGAGAAATATTTCGTCTGCTGAACTGAATGTACTTTCCTGTGGCTGAGGCAATGGCCCCGCTTCCGCATAGCGAGTCCGCATCCGTTCACGGTTTTTCAGTTGGCTTTGGATGATGGTGTGAAGTATGCTGACCTCAAAAGGCTTCGTCAGATAAGCATCGGCTCCGTTCTTGTAGCCGAAAATCTGGCTTTCCTCATCATTGCGGGCGGTCAGCAGAATAATAGGGATATGGCTGATTTCCAGGTCTTCCTTGATGTGCTTGCACAACTCATACCCATTCATGCGGGGCATTTGTATGTCGCTGACAACTATATCCGGATATGATTCCCGACAAATGCGCAGCGCTTCTTCGCCATCATAAGCCACCCATATCTTCTTGAATTTGCCTTTCAGTGCTTCGGACAAATAGTCGGTCAAATCCTTGTTGTCATCTACTATGAGTAGTGTGTTGTTCGTGGTTTCTTCTTTTACGGCTGTTTCTTCCGGAACACTTTCCACTTCCTGGGTAGGAGCTAACAACTCATTCAGATAAGGTTGGGGTTGTAGGGTTACCTTTCCGGGCTGCACGTTGCGGGGCAACTCAAACCAGAAGGTTGCTCCGGGAGTGGTTTCGTGGTCATACGCACCGATGCTTCCGCCATGCTGTTCGGCCAGAATCTTGGAATAAGAAAGACCGATACCTGTGCCCGGACGGCTGTTGTTGCCTTGATAGAATCGGATAAAGAGATTGTTTATATCTATGTCCTTTAAACCGGGACCTTCGTCGGCTACAGAAATGCGCACGTTGCTCTGGTCTTCGGACAAGCTTACGGATACACTGATTTGCCCGTTTTCGGAACTGTATTTCAGTGCGTTGATAAGCAGGTTCGTCAGGATGGTGGTGCATTTTTCCTTGTCAAAACAGAGGGTGTCCACTTCCTTGTCCGGATTGTAAACGATGGAAATTCCTTTCATTGTTGCCTCCGGCCGGAAGTCATCAATAAGTTGTTCCACCCACGGGTTCAACTCTACGTTCTCCACATGCAGGGTGCTTTGTCCCACTTCCATTTTCCGTACATTCAGTACCATGTTCAGAAGCTCTTTCATGCGTCCGGACTGCTTGCTGATGCTTTGTATAATAGGGTATTTTTCATCCTCCGGTGATAAGGTTGCCAACAGTTGTTTTAGCGGAGCATGTATCAGAGTTAATGGAGTGCGCAATTCATGGTTGATGTTGATAAGGAAGCGTACTTTTTCTTCATACACCTGTTGCTCGTGCTCTTTCATGGCCCATTTCAGCTTATTTTCTTTGCGGCGCAGCAAGGAGAAGAATACGAGTACAATGCCGGAGAATGCCACTATGATGCAACTAATTGTGAACCAGCCGGATTTATACCAGGGCGGAAGCACTATTAATTCCAGTATTTGGTAATCTTCCGTCCATCCGCCACTACGGGTGCTGCATGCTGCCATCACTTGATAAGTTCTTGCAGGCAAACCGCTGAGTGTCAGTTCCGGTTGATAAGAGTAGATGACTTGCCCCTCCATTCCCCGCAGGGTGTAGCGATACATGGGTTTGCGGAAGATATCTTTGTCGTGGGCGATAATCTTGATGGATATGGGTTTGCTTTGTTCCGGTACTTTCAGGCTTTGTCCGGTGTTAATCAGGGCGTTCATACGTTCTCCGCCCACCGATACATCAGCCAGTTCCAGCACGGGTGGAGTTGTTGGCTCGTCGGGGAGTTGCTTGTTGACACAGAGCAGGCCGTTGACACCGCCCATGTAGATATCGCCTTGGGCAGATAACAACCGTGGCTTTTCCAGATACTCATTCAGAATCACTCCGTCAGATTCTCCGTAGAGGATGAACTCTCCTTCGTGAATGAGGTGGGCAAACAGTTTTCCGTCAGCCCCCAGCCATACGCGCCCCTGTTTATCACAAATCAGTGAATTGATTTCATTAATCAGGCTGTTGGGGATGTTGGTGTGTTCTCGCTTCTCGATGGAGTAACGGCTGAGGCCGTAATTGCTTCCTATCCAGAAAACCCCGCTTTCATCGATGGCTATGGAGTTGAATATGGTGTCTCCCTGACAACTGAAGAGAGTTTCCAATACATTTTTCCGGGAGTCTATGCGGTAGATGTGTTTAAAATCGTGCAGGTAGGAGACAGGGCCTTCGCTCTCTATCGGCAACATGGTACCAATAATCTCTTTAGTGTATTTGTCCAGTGAAATAGGGGTGAATTCTTTCTTACCTATGTGGTAACTATAAGGCGATTCGGCAAGTAATAATATGGTTTCGGGTGTGTTTTGGAATACATTTACGGCTTTTCCACGCTTGCACATCAGTTCGTTGATGCTGTCGTTTACGATAATGAGTGGCTGGTAATTTCCGGTTTTCCTGTCGAAGAAGAACAATCCTTTGCTAAACAGGGATACTAATAACCGTTGTTTGTCCACTCCTGTGATAGAAGATACTTTGTCTCCCCATGTAGACATGATGTGGTGGAACTTCTTGCTGCCGGGATGAAAATGGTTGATTCCACCGCCGTCTGTCCCAATCCAGATTTCGTCATCTTCGTCCTGATAGATGCATAAGATTGATTTCTCACTTAATCCGTATTCCGTGCCGGGTAGGGCATCCGAGTAAATCTTCATCCCTACTTCCTTAATGCTGATTAGTCCTCCGCGTACACTGCCTGCCCACATACTGTTGTTGGTGTCGGAATACAAGTAAAGAATGGAATTGACCGGCAGAGAGTAAGGATCGCCCGGAGTATGTGACAGGACGGACATCTCGTCGTTTTCCGGATTTAATATATAAATGCCTGCACCGTCCGTTCCAATCCAGATGTGTCCGTCATTTTCGGCCAGTGAGAGTACAACATTGGTTTGCAGAGGGGAATTTCCGCTGTGGTAGGAGTGCAGGAGTTTGCCATTCCGGTCGTAACACTTCACCCCCTGATAATAAGGGGCTATCCATATGTTCCCGTTCTTATCAATGAGTGTGGAAATCAGTTCGTTGCTCTCAAAAGGAACAGGGCGTGTCTGTCCGGTGGAAACGTCAATGAGCAGTGCATGGTTCCAGCGGTTACTGCACAATAGGGTGTGGTCGTCCCACTTTTGTAAGTTGGTAATATTGTATTTATTATTAGGTATCAGAGGATATAAGAATTTGATTTTCCGGTTGGCATAGTCATATTTATAGAGTCTTCCGTTACCACCGAACAACACGCCGTCGGTCCACGGGCAGATGGAAGTTACGGTCACCGGGTTGTTGTCTTCGTCGCGTGCCTGTAGGAATTTGTCTTCCTGATAATCGTAGTAGAATAAACCTTTGGGAGTAATGGTCCAGATGGTATGTTCTTTATCTTCAATAATATGGGTGATGTTTCCCAATAGATATTTTCTTAGTTCGTAGCCGTCGAAACGTCCGATGCCCAGCCTCGTTCCCATCCATACGTATCCTTTCTCCTGGCTCACAACCAGGCAGCGGACTGAAGAGGACAAGCCATTTTGCGTACTTATCTGCTGGAAAGCGTATTGTTTATTGCCGACTGCTTTATCCGGAAAGAGTAACAATAGGAACAATATCAGTGTGGTTAACATGGTTTTTCTCATGGTGTTGTGCAAAGATTGGAACAAAAATAGGGTTTTGTATCGAACCATACAAAACAAAAGGCAGGAATCTGATGGGCAGGAACTCTAAATTTATCTATTTTAGCTGTAGAAAGTTGGCTTCTTATTGATAAAGGATTAACTTCTAGATTAGTACATAAGATATGTAGTGTATTATGCAAAAATACTATATGCTAATTCTACTAAAATATGTCATGTTTTCTATTTCATTGAAAAATTTCTTCCAAATATGTTATGTTTCAATTTTATCCTCTTATATAGAAGAAAACTGGATGTACATAGAATAAAAAGTAAAGTCTATATGTAGCTTTACTCTTTATTCTATGTGATTAGGAGATATATACTGAATATCCCGACCTTCTTGTTAAATGTATTTTTCTATTTTCTTAATTTAATCTGCTTTATTTCCTGAAAATATAATATAATACCATAGGTTGGATATTAGAGTCAAATTCTCCATGATAATTGAGGGGGTTCCATATCTTTCCGGCTTTTTCATAAAGCATATATTGGTCATCATCAAAACAGCCAGCCTTGAGTACTGAATTAATTAGATCCTTTGCAGCACTTTTAAAAATGGGGGAAGAATCTGTTGAAGCTAAATAAGAATCTGCTTCCAGAATTCTACCATAAAGTATAGCAGTTACTATATCCGGAAAAACATGCGCTTCAAATTCGATAGTAAGCTTTTTGTCTGGATTATTGAAATCTATTCCGTAGTAACAATGTTGTAGAGTTTTGAATAATTCTTTCATGAGGTTTTTAGAATTGATATTTTCTTTACTTGCAAATAGAATATACCTATCGTTACCATCATATTTCTCTTTTGATTTTCCTTCAATGGATGAATCTATGTGAAAATTTATTTTTACATCGCATATTGTTAAAGCGTTATAGACTTCTTTCCAAATTCTTTGAGCCTTTATTGATAATAGAGCCTCCCTCAGAAGCATTTGCTCTTTATATGTTAAAGTGGACTTGTTTCCATAGATTTTATCAATAGGATCTGAGGGATACACTATCTCTCCAATGGGGGGCTCTCCTGGACCGTCTCCACCTGGTATATTACAGTCTTCTATGCATTCATAACCAAGGAGTACTGTTGGACAGTGAGGGCTTGAATCACCTGTGCCAAATTCCATATCATCCATACCTGTTTGTCCGCCATCGCAACTAGGGCCATAAATAGGATAACAGATTTCTTGGCATCCATCACTAGAGCGTGTAGCAACATTTGAAGAGTTAGCCTCTTTTTTTAAATCTGTAATCTTTGATAGGCTTGCGGTAATTTTTCCTTCTGAATATTTCCAACCATTAATAAAGCTACCATTCACCTCATAAAAAAAGACGCTGCCACTGAAGTCCGGTTGACGATATAGATAATTGTTCTTTCCGATTGTTCGAGTATTTTTTAAATACTCATAAGTTCCAATAAATACCATAATGAAACTTTTCGTTTCTTTCGTCTTTTTATTTAGTAAAACTACTAAATGAGCATTGTTTCGAATATAGCTCTGTTTCTTATCAGATTGCCAATGAGATTCAGTATCATTGTCCAATATAAGATATGCTCCATGAGTGTAGATAGGAGTTTCTACTACTTCGTACTGCATTCTATTATATTCTTCGGCTTCATCCCAACGAGGCTTGCATAACCATTCTTCCCCACTGATAGTTCGTGTTGTGATTACTGGAGTATAGTTGTTCTCAAACCATAGTTTGGCTATCGGCATAGTTAATTCCTCATTTTTATTATCTTGCCGATTGTTTCCAGAATTTCCATCCCCTTGTAACATATGATCGGCGCAAGCCAATAGCATACCGAGTATCCCAATATAAGCTAGGATATTCCATTTTTTGTAAGATCTAATGTTTTTCATACATTTTCCTGTTTAAATTAATAATTATTTTGATTTACCTTCGAAGATACTTTTTAAATCGCGATGTAATTTGAATGTATTGAAACCGTAAATTTTTACATCCTCTGTTAATATCTTATGGGCTATTTTTCGTGCCTCTTCTATTCTTCCCGTTTCGTTGTATAAAAAGGCTAATTTCCCTCGTGGAACTTGTAAAGAAGGCATCATAGCTGCTGCTAATTTATAGGCTTCTTCGGCTTCCTTCCATTTGTAATTTTTTTTAAATAGTCTCCTTTTATTATGAATAAACCAGGAGTAGGAAAATTGGTTTCCAGAAACTGGATTGAGTAAAGAAGTTTCTCGTCTGAATGACTTGCTCTTAATAGTTGAATGTAGAGGTGGAAAAAACTTATATCACTTTTCATTTCTTTTTTTATATTTTCAAGTGTATTGGGAAACTCTGTAGCCATTTGTGAATTGCTATTTTTCAAACAACTATATAGTTTGTGGTACGACTCCCATTTATTCCAAAGTTGATTGCTTAGGCAAATAATAGTGAAACTGCATAGAATTATCATTGCTATTTTGGAGTATTTATTATAAGGAAGCTCATGATATTTTTTTTCTCTTTTTTTTTTAATATGAGGGCAATTCCTATAACCCAGAATGCGAGCAGTGAAAATACTTGATCTGGATAGGCAAAAATCCCCCATATAAAGATTCCTACTAAAAGAGATTTGCATATAATATTAATAGCTCCCTTTCTTTTTGGTGGAATAAGTAGCCAAATAATGAAACTTAAATAAACGAATAAGCCTATTATTCCATACTCAACAGTTATACGCAGAGGTTCATTAAATGCTAAATGGGTATTACCAGCTAATGCTCTTTCCTCGGTAGTTGCTGATGAGCAATCCAGGTATTTAGCCTGATAATACAAATAATTTGCTGCAAAACCGCCTTTGCCGAATCCTGTTAGAGGCTTGTCTTTTATCATTTGCCAACTGACTTTCCATATTAGTAAACGCCCGTCAGCTGACTTGGGTTTTAAATAATATAATGTTCCAACAGATATAACAATACAAAGTACAATACCTCCACAATACATTACTTGTTTAAATCGTAACTTTTGGGGCGCAAATAGTAAATATAGACTATATAAAATAGAAATGATCAATGAAATATAAGCAGCACGGGCATAAGTCAATATCAGTATAGGTGTACAGAATAGTGTGATTGCAATAATAAACATCAGTAATTTGTGGCACTTTTTTAATTTAATATAAAAGAGTATGAATACATTCAGTATTATTCCTAATAAAGAGCTTAATATTATGGCAAGTATTGCCGGATTGTGATAGGGGCCTGTTAATATGAAATATTTGCTATTGGAAGGAAGATATTCGAAGTATTGTAGATACCCCCAACATGCAAGTAAAAATGCTGTCCAAAGACAAACTTTAAATACTATTGAATAATATATTTGTTCAATGTAACATAATGTAATGAATAATATTAATAAACTGTAACTTCCTATATTCCATAAACTTGTCAAGTCTCTGAAGTCAATCAAATAAAATACCAAAAAACAAAAACATAGGATTATGGGCTTGGATATCCTGACTTTCCCTCGGTAAATGCCTAAAGATATTACACTCATTATAATTGATGTTGCGGCCATACTAAATATGAATGAGGTACGAGGTTGATTGAATACCTCGATAAAAGAACCTAGTGTGGAGAATGTTATAATCACTCCTAACAGTAGAGAAACCAAGTAGTTTATGACTTTTTTCATATCAAGAATCCTGTGTTATAAATGTCCGTGTCTAAACAGAATGTAGTGCAAGTCTGCTGGATATTTCTTTTGGTTTAAAATCAAATCAGTTGAAACAGCTTAGACTTTTCCTATGATGTATTTAGATCTAAAGGCTAACTACCTTTTGAGCAAAAGTATAGGCATATTGATTAGTGTGCAAATTTATATCCTTAAAAGATAATGGTTTAGCTAATTTTGGATTCGTTTTAGCTAAAACTGGATTTTTGTGTTTTGTTTTTGATTGTTTTAAAGGAGGAAAAGGTTGTTTTCTGTAATTTGCGGATATTTATCTACCATGTTTCTTGACTAATAAATATTTGTTTGCCTTTTCGGAAAAAGAAAGGAAGTTCTTCTTTGCCATGATCTAAATTTCGTAACCAATATATAGTTCCACTAGGGACAGAATCAAAATCTATATAGTTATATCTGGAGCATGCTGTTTCGTGTTCTATCCATTTGTTTTTATCAAAATAGAGCAACTGATAATTATTATTGGGTTCTATTCCATTTCTGGCATTTCTTGGATATAACTGTAATGCTCTAACACATACTGGCGGGGCAAACTCTATACCAAACCAACTTGATTCAATATAAGAATCTAGATTTCCGTCACATGCCTGAAGATAGAGAGGGCCTGATTTGATCGGTGCTCCTTTCACTTTCATATATGGATTGATTGCAGGAGCATAACATTGTAATGAGTCAAAGATGGGTAATGTACTTGGAAGTGTATAAATGTGTTTACTATCTTTGGTAGCCAGAAATTCATATTCGGCAATATTAATAGAAGACTTGTCTTTTGTCTGTAACTTATAGTATCGGTATTCCTTATTATTATCTATTTTATATTTCTGCCAATAGGGGGCAGGAGGGGTAGGTAGCACATATAATGTGTCGTAAGGATCTTCTATTTTGTTAGTGGCTAGTAAAAGTGCTCCTTTTATATTGTTCCGATAGTTTTCTAAGTGTGGTTTGGGAGGGTATTTACGTAACAAATGTATAGAAATTCTTTTTTGGTGATTACAATTAATTGTTTCTTTATGAAATTTTCCTGTTGTGGAATCCTGGCGTATCATAAAAGCCATATCAAACTGAATTGATTTCCCATTATTGTCTATATATGTAGGGAAAAAAAGTGTATTTATAGGTATCTTGTGATAGTGGACTACTTGTTTTATAGAATCGATACTCCCCCAAGCGACTGGATTAAGTCCTTGGGTATTAAAAAGAGATAAATAAGCAAGATTATTTCCTTTTATTGGAGGTGCTGGCAAACTTATATCTGTACAAACATGATAATTAGGAGTTACATCCATAATTGTTGCTTTATTGAAAACGGCAGGAATTTCTTCTTTTTCAGTTTTCAGGAAATAAGGCGTATCTTTCTGAACTCCGAATGTCATGCGATATACTTTACTGGCATATTTTAAACTTAATTCCCAATCTTCTCCTAAGTTATTATAAGGTGGAGTATAGGGCTGGAAAGTAAAAGTTGAATCAGGAGAGCTGCACCAATAATGCCTGCTATCTTTATCAATCCATTGAGGGGTGAATTCGTAGACAACGGGTATTCCGCATGCACGGAAAATGTTGCAGGTTATGGTTGCCAAGTTATGACAATCCATTTTGAATGTAGGGAGAAAAAGATCATAAGTTCCAATATGAGTGTTGGTATTTATGCGTTTATTCAGGCTTTTTTGTAACCTGACATATTTTTTATATAGCTCGATAGGTTTACGTATGTTATCCATTCCATCATGGGAAAGATTATTATACATCATTTTGCGTAAATCCATCTTATCATAGACTAATGCTTCGTTTACGGTACGATAGGGAAGAATCCATTCTTTAAATTCATCAAAACTGAGATTTCTAAGTAGAGGAGAATGATGCCATTCTTCAAATGCTGCATCAATATTAAGGATTAAGAAATCTTTTGTTAGAATTTCAATATCTTTCTGCCCAATTGTTGTTTTTGGGGGAAGCAATGTCGCATATTCGGCAGCTAATATTTGTTGTATAGAATCGTTTATATTGATATTGGGATTTACTTGGTAGATTGAATCTATTTTGCTGAAATAGTGGGAGTAAGTAGAAGGAATGCTTAGCGAGACATCGCTTTTGTGATAAGGCATATTAGCTATTAAAAAACAAGCTGCTGCATATTTCTCTGAATCCTTACTTTTATAATGTTCTAAAACTGCAATTAGGTTTTCTCTGTTGTTTCCAGCTGACAGTAAAGCTTTCTCTACTTCTTTTGGGTAATGTCCGCATGAAGTTAACAAAAGTATATAGACTATATATGCAAATTTCTTTATTAGTGGATGCATGACATATAATAATAGTTATTCCTAAATAGATATTTCCTTAGTTCGTAGCCGTTGAAGCGTCCGATACCCAGCCTCGCACCTATCCATACATATCCTTTCTCCTGACTTACAACCAGGCAGCGGACCGAAGAGGACAGGCCGTTTTGCGTACTTATCTGCTGGAAAGCGTATTGTTTATTGCCGGCTGCCTTATCCGGAAAGAGCGATAATAGGAACAATACTAGTGTGGTTAACATGGTTTTTCTCATGGTGTTGTGCAAAGATTGGAACAAAAATAAACTTTTGTATCGAACCATACAAAACAAAAGGCAGGAATCTGATGGAAAGAAACTCCAATTTTGTCTATTTTTAGCTCCAAATTTGGCTATACCCCTGCAGGAAGGCTGTAGGTAGTCAATTTTGGATTTAGTAATAGTGATTATTGTACCGGTGCTCCTTCTGTTTCGCTTTACATTTGCATCGAAATCAATGTTAACAATAGTCTTTACTAATTTAAATTTAATTCTATGAGACAGAAGCTATTTAATGTTTTTCTAACATGTCTGTTCTGCTTGACAACTACTGCTGCCGCTTTTGCACAGCAATCTGTCAAAGTAACAGGTAAAGTGATTGACAACACCAATGAAGGTGTACCCGGTGTCAATGTACAAGTAAAAGGAGGATCGCTTGGGACGATTACCGATATTGACGGTAATTATAAGATTGATGTCCCCAACTCTAAATCAGTATTAGTTTTTTCTTTTATTGGTTATGTAACGCAGGAAATATCTGTGGGAAATCAGACTGTAATCAATGTATCTTTAAAAGATGATACGCAGTTGCTGGATGAAGTGGTAGTTGTCGGTTACGGTACTGCAAAGAAGAGTGATGTGACTGGTGCCACGAAAAGTCTTCGTCCTGATGCTAATGATGCTTCTAAAGCGTCATCTTTAAATAATCTTTTGCAAGGAAAAGTGGCAGGTCTGAATGTTAGTGCAACCATGTCTACTCCAGGTGCAGCCACATCTGTGACCATTCGTGGTGCCAACTCTCTTCGTGGTGACAATCAGCCGCTATATGTTATTGACAATATTCCTCAATCTTCAACAGGTGAATTTGCAGCATCTGCAATGGGTGGCAGTGACTTTCAGATTGCCCAGGATCCGCTGAGTGCCTTGAATCCAGCGGATATTGAAGACATAACAGTGTTGAAGGATGCTTCTGCAACAGCTATTTATGGTTCGCGCGGTGCTAATGGTGTAATCCTTATTACTACAAAGAAAGGTAAGGCAGGAAAGGCTAAAGTGAATGTAACAGCTAACTTTACAATAGCAAATGCACGTAATCTGCATGATATGATTAATCTGAATGAATTTGCTACTTATGCCAATATGAAAGTGAATCCGGGTGAAGAAAAATATTATCCTCAGGCAAACGGAGAAATGCGTTACGTATATGGAGAGAATCTGGACAGCTATAAGGCAGATCCTACCAATCCGGCAAACTACCGGGTGATTAACTATGTAGACTGGCAGAAAGAAGCATATATCTCTGCCTTGTCTCAGATTTATTCGGCTTCTGTCAGTGGTGGTTCTGATGCTGTGCAATATTATGTTTCTGCAAACTTCAAGAATATCAAAGGTATTGTAGAAAATACTGGAATCAAGCAAGGTGACTTGCGCTTGAACCTGACAGCTAACTTGTCGAAGGCGGTGAAACTGACCCTCAACATGAATGGTTCATTACAGCAAAATGATATGATGACCGGTGGTAATACAACCGGAGGCGTTGCTGGCTCTTTGGCACGTACGGTGTTGGATACTGCTCCCTATCGCACTCCGTCGGATGACCCGTCGTTGTTGGATAATATGGATGCGAAGACAAATGTGGATAGTTGGAAGAATGACTATGATGACATCATAAACGATAAGAAGTTCAATGCAAGTGCTGATTTGCTTTGGAAGATAAACAAACATTTCTCTTATAATCTTCGTGCCGGTGGTGGCGTTTCTGTTAATGACCGTAATCGTTGGTATGGTATGACATTGACTATTGGTGCTAATGATGAAGGCGTATTGGCTGTTTCCAACACAGATAAGTCTAACTATAGTATTGAGAATATCCTGAATTACAATGTTGATCTGACTAAGAAAATTCATTTGGATGCAACGGCCGGTCTGACTTATGATGTCCATACCTTCCTGAACAAGAATGTAAAGGGTACCCGTTTCTCTAACTTCGATTTACGTACGAAAGGTTTGCATCTGGCTTCAATTATTAAACATGACCAGCCGACTCAGAAAGATTATCAGTTACTTTCTTATCTGGGTCGTGTGAATCTCTCTGCCTATGATAAATATCTGTTGACGGCCTCTTTACGTGCTGATGGTTCAAGTAAGTTCAAAAAAGGTAAGCGTTGGTCTTATTTCCCTTCTTTCTCAGCTGCATGGCGCATTGAACAGGAAGAATTCGTTAAAGATATTAAATGGTTGAGCCAACTGAAAGTACGTGCCGGTTATGGTGTGACGGGTAATCAAGGAATTGATCCTTATGCCACATTCTCTGATTATTCGCAGATTATAGACTATGCTCAGGCTACGGGTGACCGTTTATTGGCAATGGCTGTAAGTAACTTACAGAATGATGGTTTGAAATGGGAACGTACTTCTTCATGGAATGCGGGTATTGATTTCGGATTCTTCAACGGACGTCTTTTTGGTACGGTAGATGTGTATACGAAAAAAACGAATGATTTGCTGATAAAACGTAATTTACCGGCTTCCAGTGGGTTTGCCAATGTAATGGTGAACCAAGGTTCTTTGACAAATAAGGGTATTGAGTTTTCTTTGGATGGAGAAATTCTGCGTAATTCCAAAGGATGGAGTTGGAGCCTTGGTGCCAATATCGGTTTCAATAAGTCTAAAATTGGAGACCTGGGATTTGAACCAACCGATTTCGGTATGCTGAAAAACGTGCGTGGTTATGAAGGTGCAGCTATTAGTGACCATTTTGGCATTGCAAATTTGTTTATTGCAGGTATGGCTCCGGGTATATTTTATGGTTATAAAACGCAGGGAATCATTCAACCGGAAGATATTGTAAATGGTGAGGTGTCTTATATTGCGGCTGATGGTACTACTAAAACTTATAAGAGTTCTACTGCCAATGATATGACCCCCGGTAGCATTAAATGTATTGATATGAATGAAGATGGTGTGGTAGACGAAAAGGATAAAGACATGCTCGGTGATCCGAATCCTGACTTTACCTATGGTTTCAATACCCGCATTACCTGGAAAGATATTTCTTTGTCTGCTACCTTTAACGGTGTATATGGTAATGATATCCTGAACTCGAATATTCGTTACTATACGCCATCTAAACAAGCAGGTAATCTGACTCGTGAGGCTTATCAGGGCATGTGGACGGAAGCCAATCATTCTAACCTTTACCCTGCTGCTACAACGAATATAAAGAATGTGGTTTATGACCGTTATATTGAAGATGGTAGTTTTCTGCGTTGCTCTGATATTACATTGAATTATGTATTGCCTAAAACTTGGATGAAGAAGATAGGATTTGAGAATACAAGTGTGTTTGCTTCTGTGAAAAATGCTTTCGTTATCACTAGCTATAGCGGCTATGATCCTGAAATCAATAGTTTCGCATTTGAAGGCCTTCGCCCGGGTATCGATATGAATGCTTTCCCGAGCATGCGTTCATTTGTGTTTGGATTAAATGTTACTTTCTAAGTGGTTAACTGATAAATTTGATTGAGATATGAAAAAATTTAAATATATATTATTAGTTGCAGGCGCATTGTCATTTAGTGCTTGTGAATCATGGCTGGACGAAGACCCCCAGTATACAGTGAACTCGAAGAACCAATTCAGTACGGCAGAGAATGCACAGCGTGCTCTTTTAGGATGCTATGGTTATATGAGTGCTGATAATGCTTATGGACAAGCATGGCAAGAGGTTATGATGGGATATAGTGGCTTTGGCTATCCTCAGACGAATGGATCATCGGCAGATTTGTTGGCATCTATGAAGGGAAAACCAATTGATGAAACCCTCAACGGCATGGCATGGAAAGGTATGTATAAGGTGATAGGTGAGGTGAATGCTTTTGTTGCAAATGTTGAAGGAAGTCCTTTGGATGGAGCAATAAAAACTAAAATGGAGGCGGAAGCCCGTTTCCTACGTGCATTGGCTTACTACAATTTGGCAGTCGTTTACGGAGATGTCCCATTGAAGACTACTCCTTCGGCTCATGATGCGCTGGAAATACCTCGTTCTCCAAGAGCGACAGTCTATGAACAAGCGCGTACAGACTGGGAGTTTGCTTATGAAAATTTGCCGGAAACATCTGATGACGGCTTTGCAAACAAGTATGCTGCAAAAGCATATCTGGGTAAGTTGTATTATACTTTAGCTTGTCAGGGAGATGAAGGAGCATGGGCACAAGCAAAAGCTTGTTTTGATGAGGTATATGGCAAATATGCATTGGAACAGAATTTTGGCAATTTATTTGCCAACTATGTGCAAGGCTCAAAAGAGGCTATCTTTCAGCTCAATTTTGCTTTGGCTGGGTCCAGTACACGTAATAGAGGCAGTTGGCTGATTGCGCCGGCTGGTGCAACTAATGGACAGAGTTTCGGACGAATCCGTGCTTCTAAAGTGTTGCTTGATTACTTTATGGCTACGTATCCGGGTGATCCCCGCATTGATGTTTCTTATTTGTCTAACTGGAAAACTTATAAAGGTGTGGGACAAGGTCCGAAACCTCTGGAAGAACCGATTGCAACTCCGCGTGACTCCGGTTATTCTTATCCCTATTTTACCTATACTATACCGGGAGAAGAAATACCTGCTGGTTGGAAAAAGGTTAAACTGTATGTTGCCAAATTACCTTATGAAAAATTTGCTAATCCGGCATCTCCTACTATGGAAGAGATTAATGCCATCATTGGCGATGCCACTACCGGTTATCAGAAAGGTTTGAAAGGCTTTATTGAAAACTGTACGCAGAAACCTTCTGTTAACACGCAGTCATGGCCTTACTATAAGAAAGCATTTGATCCGGAGCAGAGCGGAAATAATAGCCATAAGAACTTGATTATTTATCGCTATGCGGATTTACTACTGATGATGGCAGATGTTTATAATGAATTGGGTGATAAGGGTAAAGCGATAGATTTGGTAGATGAAGTGTTGGCAAGAGCTCGTCGTTCAGGCACTACTGTTTCTGCCCAACCTGCAAGATGGGACTCTAGCTTGACAAAAGAACAAATACGTGAGAAAATCTTCTTTGAACGTTTACTGGAAGGAGCCGGTGAACCGGAGATGTATCAGAATATGCGTATGCGGGGTACCGAGTTCTTTAAGAAAGCACTGGAATTGAATAATAATCATGGTATCATCAAGGAGAGTGTAGCCAAAAATCCGCAGGGTAATGGCAACTGGGGAGAACGTATTTTTAATAATGGAAACCTAAATGATCCGGACTTCCTGAAGAAAAATCTGCTGTTGCCGATACCGAAGGAGGAAATCGATACGAACTCGGCTTTGGACTACACGGATAATAACTTCGGTTATTTTTAATGTGACGAATTGGTTTTTTCAATAGGCTAATATAACCTAACATTTCGGAAGCAGACAGCGCATCTTGTCTGTTCTGCTTCCGGTTTTGTCTTCGCTGCTTTTAATTTTGTCTTTTTGTTGCTTTAGATATACCCGAAATGGTGAATTTTGGATATGATAAAGATATTCTTGAACATTGCTCTTATCCATTACGCGTACTTTTGGGCAATTAAACTACTAAAGATTTCCGACCATGAAAAACTTACAATCAGGATTACTCTATTCCCTGACCGGTGCCGCTGCTGTGGTATCCTTGGCCTCATGCTCTGCCCAAAAGAAGGCTGAAGAGCAGGAGCAATACAACATTGTATACATCATGACGGATGACCATACAGCCCAGATGATGAGCTGCTATGACCACCGTTATATGGAAACACCGAACCTGGACCGCATTGCTGCCGATGGAGTACGTTTCACCAACAGTTTTGTTGCCAACTCATTGAGCGGACCCAGCCGTGCCTGTATGATTACGGGCAAGCACAGTTGTGCCAATAAATTCTACGACAACACCACTTGCGTGTTCGATGCTTCACAGCAGACATTTCCTAAACTCTTGCAACAAGCCGGTTATGAAACAGCCCTCATTGGTAAATGGCACCTCGAAAGCCTGCCTACCGGCTTCAACTATTGGGAGATTGTGCCCGGACAGGGCGATTATTATAACCCGGCTTTCATCACCCAGGATAATGATACGATACAGAAACATGGTTATGTAACGAACCTCATCACCGATGACGCCATCAACTGGATGGAGAATCAGCGGGATAAGGACAAACCATTCTGTATCCTGATCCATCACAAGGCCATCCACCGCAACTGGCTGGCGGATACCTGCAATTTGGCGCTTTATGAGGATAAGACTTTCCCGTTGCCGGATAACTTCTTTGACGATTATGAAGGGCGTCCCGCCGCTGCGGCACAGGAGATGAGCATTGTGAAGGATATGGATATGATTTACGACCTCAAGATGCTGCGCCCCGACAAAGAGACCCGCTTGAAGGCTCTTTATGAGAAATACATCGGTCGCATGGACGAAGGACAGCGTGCCGCATGGGATAAATTCTACGGGCCCATCATCGAGGATTTCTATCAGAAGAACCCGCAAGGCAAGGAGCTTGCCAACTGGAAGTTCCAACGCTACATGCGCGACTATATGAAGACGGTGAAGTCGCTGGACGACAACGTGGGCCGTGTGCTGGATTATCTGAAAGAAAAAGGTCTGGATGATAATACGCTCGTGGTTTACACCTCCGACCAGGGCTTCTATATGGGCGAGCATGGCTGGTTCGACAAGCGCTTCATGTACGAAGAGTCCATGTGCACGCCGCTGATTATGCGTCTGCCGAAAGACTTCCAGCGCAAGGGGGATATTGACGAGATGGTGCAGAACATTGACTATGCGCCTACCTTCCTGCAACTTGCCGGAGTGGAAGTGCCGGAAGATATTCAGGGCCTCTCGCTGGTGCCGCTGCTGAAAGGCGAGAAACCGGCCGACTGGCGGAAGGCGTTGTACTATCACTTCTACGAGTATCCGGCCGAGCATAGCGTGAAACGCCATTACGGGGTGCGCACCGACCGCTATAAACTGATTCATTTCTATAATGATATCGATGTGTGGGAATTGTACGACCTGCAGGCCGACCCCACGGAGATGCGCAACATCTACGGGCAAGCGGGGACGGAGGAGATCGTGAAAGGCCTGAAAGCGCAACTGGCCGCTTTGCAGGAGGAGTACAACGACCCGGTGCGCTTTTCGCCGGAGAGAGACAAAGAATGATTTTAATAGTTAATAGCGAATCGGTGGTTGAGTTCGTAACAGGAAAGAATGACGGATAGTCCGCAAATCATTTCATTCGTTGTCGTTGCAATCCTGACTTAGGCGCATCAACTGATTCACATACCCAAATGAAAAGACCTTATGAGATATAGAACTATTTATGCACTGGTGTGCCTGCTGCTTCTGGCAGTGACCGGCATCCAGGCTGATAACTTGACATCCCCCATTTCTTTAGTTCCCTGCCCGGTCAGTATAGTGCCGGGCACGGGCAACTTTCACTTCTCTACAAAAACAACCTTTGCAGTGGAGAATGAAGCGCAGGCTGTGGAAGTGCGTCAGCTGACGGCACTTTTCACCCGTGCGGCAGGATTTACCCCCCGCATCAAGGTGGGAAGCAAGAAAGGTGACATCTGTCTGGTGACGGATGCCGGTTTGAAGAATGAATCCTATAAACTGGAGATTACATCCAAAAGAATCACAATCCATGCTGCCGACGCGCAAGGCTTCTTCTATGCCCTGCAAAGCATCCGACAATTGCTGCCCGCAGCCATCGAGACGACTCCGGCATCGGCTTCCGCTTCCCCTTCAACCTCGGCCGACATCGACTGGACAGTTCCGGCAGTCACCATCACCGACCAGCCCCGTTTCGGCTATCGGGGATTGTTGGTGGACGTGGCACGGTTCTTCTCCCCCAAGGAGAACCTGCTGCGTATCATCGACTGCATGGCTATGCTGAAACTGAATAAACTGCATTTCCATCTGACGGATGACAACGGCTGGCGCATTGAAATCAAGAAATATCCCGAACTTACGGAGATAGGTTCCCGTCGTGTAGACCGTCCGGGCAAGAGCTTTCCCGACCGCCGAAATCCCCGCCAAGGCGAGCCTACGGTAGAAAAGGGATACTATACGCAGGACGAGATTCGTGAGATAGTGGCCTATGCCGGGGAACGCCACATTGAGGTGATTCCCGAGATAGAAATGCCGGCGCACAGCAACGCCGCACTGGCTGCTTATCCGCTGCTGGCGTGTCCGGTGGTGAACAAGTATATCGGCGTGTTGCCCGGACTGGGCGGCGAGAACGCCGATGTCATCTACTGTGCCGGAAACGACAGTGTATTCACTTTCCTGCAAGATGTGCTGGACGAGGTGCTCGAACTTTTCCCGTCGAAGTATATCCATTTGGGTGGAGATGAGGCTCGCAAGACGCATTGGGAAGCGTGTCCGTTGTGCCAGGCGCGGATGAAAGAGGAGAAACTGGCGAATGAAGAAGAACTGCAAGGCTACTTCATGGGTCGCGTGGCGCGCTATGTGCAGGGCAAAGGCCGTGAGGTGATAGGCTGGGATGAGCTGACGAACGCTACTATCCCCGACGACTTCATCATCCTAGGCTGGCAGAAGTATGGCGAAGCGGCGGTGAAAGCTGCCGAACTGGGACATCGTTTCGTCATGACGCCCGCCCGGATTATGTATCTCATCCGCTATCAGGGCCCGCAATGGTTTGAGCCGTTGACGTATTTCGGAAACAATACCTTGAAGGATGTATACGACTACGAACCGATACAAAAAGACTGGTCGCAGCATACCGCTTCCCTGTTGATGGGGGTGCAGGCGTGTATGTGGACGGAGTTCTGCAATGCTCCCGAGGATGTGGACTACCTGCTTTTCCCCCGCCTCTCCGCATTGGCGGAGGTGGCCTGGACGCGGCCGGAACGCAAGGACTGGAAGGCGTATCTGGCGGCTATGGATGGCTTTAACGAACATCTGGCGGCGAAGGGCATCGTCTACGCCCGTTCCATGTACAACATCCAGCAGACGGTGACACCCCGTGACGGCCGTCTGGAAGTGAAGTTGGATTGCATCCGCCCGGATGTGGAGGTGCGCTACACGATGGATGGCAGTCAGCCCACGGCACAGTCCGCCCTCTACGTTCGGCCATTGATGCTCACGGGTACAAAAACTATAAAGGCCGCCACTTTCTCCGCAGGCAAGCAGATGGGACAAACGCTGGAACTGCCTGTTGTATGGAATCCGGCAACGGCCCGGGCAATAAAGAGCATCGGTGCCGACAACATCGGCCTGCTGGTGAATGGTGTGCGTGGAAGTCTGAAATATACCGACTCCGAATGGTGCTCGTGGATGAAGAACGATACCGTTTCCTTCACTCTTGATTTGAAGAAGCCTGAAGCGGTGGCGCGGCTCACGCTGGGTTCCATCACCAACTACGGCATGGCGGCGCATAAACCCGCAAGGATAGAAGTGCTGGTTTCGGCGGATAATAAAGACTTCCGCAAGGTCTCCGGGAAGTCGTTTACGAAGGAGGAAATCTTCCGCGAAGGTACTTTCCGCGAGGATATTCCGTTTGAGATAGGAGAGAAGGCACGCTACATCCGCGTCGTGGCATACGGGGCAGGCCTATGTCCTTTCACCCACGTGCGCCCGGGGCAGGAAGCCCGCATCTATTTCGACGAAGTCATCGTGGAGTGACGACGACGCGCCGGGAGCTCTCGCGGTCCCCGCCAACTGGTTTGTCGGCACCAAATGAGCTCAATCCTTAACGGATGTGAACTTTTTGTCCCCCTGGAAGCGCTCCATCCTCAACAAATCACCTTACTAACAGCAAGACGGATATGAAAAAGAACCTATTTTTGAGTTTGATAGCCCTCTGCCTCCTTCCCGCCGCCCTCGCGGCGCAGCCGGAGTGGCAGAGCCAGTACGCCATCGGAAAGAACAAGCTGGAGCCGCACGCCTACGTGTGGCCCTACGAAACGGCGGATGCCCTGCGCAGCGGCAACTACGAACAGTCACCTTACTATATGAGCCTGAACGGTACATGGAAATTCCATTGGGTGAAGAACCCCGACCTCCGACCGAAGGATTTCTATAAACCTTCTTTCTACACCGGCGGCTGGGCGGACATCAACGTCCCCGGCAACTGGGAACGTCAGGGATACGGCACCGCCATTTACGTGAACGAAACCTACGAATTTGACGACCCCCTGTTCAACTTCCGCAAGAACCCGCCGCTGGTTCCTTACGAAGAGAATGAAGTAGGCTCCTACCGCCGCACCTTCACCCTGCCCGCCGACTGGCGCGACCGCCGCATCGTGATTTGCTGCGAAGGCGTGATTTCTTTTTATTACATCTGGGTGAACGGCCATCAGTTGGGTTACAACCAAGGTTCCAAGACTCCTGCCGAATGGGATATCACCGACTATGTCAAAGAAGGCGAGAACACCGTCGCGCTCGAAGTGTATCGCTGGAGCGCCGGTGCCTATCTGGAGTGTCAGGACATGTGGCGTTTGAGTGGCATTGAGCGCGATGTCTACCTCTACAGCACCCCCCGCCGCTTCATCTCCGATTATAAAGTGACTTCTTCCCTGGATAAACAGACGTACAAAGAAGGGCTTTTCGCTCTTGAAGCCACTGTTGAAGGGGCGGCAACCGGCGCCTCCACTTTGGAGTATACGCTGGAAGACCCTTCCGGAAAAACAATCCTGAAAAAAGAAATCCCGGTAAAGAGCCGTGGCTTGAGTAATTTTGTTACTTTTGACGAACAGACTCTTCCGGACGTGAAACGTTGGAGCGCGGAACATCCCAACCTTTACTCGCTGACACTGGCCCTGAAGAATGACGCCGGACAAGTGACACACCTGACAGGGGGCAACGTCGGCTTCCGCACTTCCGAAATCAAGGACGGACGCTTCTGCATCAACGGCGTGCCCGTGTTGGTGAAAGGCGCCAACCGTCACGAACACTCCCAACTGGGGCGCACCGTCAGCCGTGAACTCATGGAACAAGATATCCGCCTGATGAAACAACATAACCTGAACACCGTGCGCAATTCGCATTATCCCACCCACCCGTATTGGTATCAGCTTTGCGACCGCTACGGACTTTATGTGATAGATGAAGCAAACATCGAATCGCACGGTATGGGATACGGCCCCGCTTCCCTCGCCAAAGACACCACCTGGCTGCCCGCTCACATGGACCGTACCCGGCGCATGTACGAGCGCAGCAAGAACCACCCCGCCATCGTCATCTGGTCCCTCGGCAACGAAGCGGGCAACGGCGTCAACTTCGAACGCACCTACGACTACATGAAGTCCATCGAGCGCACCCGCCCCATCCAGTACGAGCGCGCCGAGCAGAACTACAACACCGACATCTACTGCCGCATGTACCGCAGCGTGGACGAACTTCTTGCTTATGCCCGCCAGACAGAACCGAAAGTCTACCGTCCCTTCATCATGACCGAATATCTGCACGCTATGGGCAATAGCTGTGGCGGACTGCGCGAATACATGGAAGTCTTCGAAACCGAACCCATCGTACAGGGCGGTTGCATTTGGGACTGGGTAGACCAGTCGTTCTGCGAAATAGATGCCGATGGTCGCTGGTACTGGACTTACGGCGGCGACTACGGACCCAAAAACATCCCCAGCTTCGGCAACTTCTGCTGCAATGGCTTGGTGAATGCTGTTCGTGAACCACATCCGCATTTGCTCGAGGTGAAGAAGGCTTATCAATATATCAAAGCGAAACTGGTAGATAGTAAGAAACTAACCCTCAGCATCAAGAACTGGTACGACTTTACCAACCTCAACGCCTACACCCTGCATTGGCAGGTGGTGGGCGACGATGGCCGGGTGATTGCCGACGGCACACGTCAGGTAGATGCCGCCCCGCATGCTACGGTGGAAGTGACATTGGGTGCCGTGCGCCTGCCTGCTGACGTCCGCGAGGCTTGGCTCAATCTGCGCTGGACACCTGTTGAGGCTGCTCCGTTCATTGGTACGGATTATGAAGTGGCCTACGACCAGTTCCCCCTCGCCGGAAACCGGAACTACCGTGCTCCTGAGGCGAAACTCTCCGGCAAAGTGGAGATGGACATCGACCCCGTGACGGGAGCGTTACGCTCCTATATATATAAAGGTGAAGAAATGCTGGCTTCTCCCGTGATGTTGAGCCTCTACCGCCCTGCCACGGATAATGACAATCGTGAAAAAGTGGGTGGTGCCAAGGCCTGGAAGAAAGCCGGACTGGATAAACTCGCCCAGCGTGCCCTCAGCGTCAAGACCTCCGCCCGTGGCGGCCGCAGCGAAGTGGAACTGCTGAACGCCCGTAACGAGCGCCTCGGCACCGCCACCTTCATCTACACCCTGAAGAAAGACGGAGCGCTGGATGTGCAGACATATTTCGTTCCCGATACGGCTGTTGTCGCTTCATTGGCACGTGTTGGACTTACTTTTGAGATGCCTGATGCTTATAGCCGGGTCGCTTATCTGGGGCGTGGCGAGCACGAAACCTACATCGACCGCAACACGTCCGGCCGCATCGGCATTTATCATACCGATGTAGAACGTATGTTCCACTATTATGTCCGTCCGCAGGCTACGGGAAATCGTACGGATGTCCGTTGGATGCAACTTGCTGATGAAGCGGGCGAGGGATTGGCTTTCCGTTCCGACGTTCCGTTCCAGTTCAGTGTCATTCCTTTCACGGATGAATGTCTGGATGCGGCGACGCATATTAATCAGTTGCGACGCGAAGGAGTTGTGACCGTGCATCTGGATGCCGCGCAGGCAGGTGTGGGAACGGCAACCTGCGGTCCCGGCGTACAGCCGCAATACCGGGTGCCTGTGCAGGAATACAAGTTCCGGTTCACAATCCGCCCATTGAAGTAAGGGGAGCTTGATACTCTCTCATTCTTATTATATACATAGACCATGAAACAACAGATCCTAACCCTCATCCTCTCCCTCGCCTCCCTCACCGGATTGCACGCGCAGGAGACTTATTATGAAAAGCACGTTGCTTTCCCCGCCACCGCCACCGCCGCCGAGAAGCTCGACATGGCCTCCCGCCTCGTTCCCACTCCCCAGCAACTGGAGTGGCAGCAAATGGAACTGACTGCTTTCCTGCACTTCGGTGTGAATACTTTCACCGGTCGTGAGTGGGGCGACGGAACCGAAGGCCCGAATATCTTCAACCCCACGGCCCTGGATTGCGAACAATGGGTGCGTACCCTCAAGGACGCCGGTTTCAAGATGGCCCTCATCACCGCGAAGCATCACGACGGCTTCTGCCTCTGGCCCACAAAGACCACCCGCCACTCCGTAGCCTCCTCCCCTTGGAAGGACGGCAAAGGCGATGTCGTTCGCGAACTGCGTGATGCCTGCAAGAAATATGGCATCAAGTTCGGTGTCTATCTTTCCCCCTGGGATCGCAATGCCTCTTGTTATGGTGATTCCCCCGCTTACAACCAGTTCTTTATCGAACAACTCACCGAATTGCTTACCAATTACGGTGAAGTTCACGAGGTCTGGTTTGATGGTGCCAACGGTGAAGGCCCCAATGGCAAGAAGCAAATCTACGACTGGGACGCCATCCTGCGCACCATCCGCCGCCTGCAACCCAAAGCCGTCACCGCCATTATGGGCGATGATGTCCGCTGGGTAGGCAATGAAAAAGGTATCGGCCGTGAAACCGAATGGAGCGCCACCGCCCTCACTCCCGGCATCTACCCCCGTTCCGGCGAACAGAACAAGGCGTTGGGCATCTACGGCAAGGCAAAGGACTTGGGCGGACGCGACATTGTGGCTCGTGCCACCGAACTTTTCTGGTATCCTTCGGAAGTGGATGTTTCTATCCGTCCGGGTTGGTTCTATCATGCCGACCAGGACAATCAGGTGAAGTCTTTGAGCCATCTGGTGGATATCTATTTCAAGTCCGTTGGCTATAACTCCGTTCTTCTGCTCAACATCCCGCCCGACCTTCGTGGGCGGATTCATGAGAGCGATGTGCAACGGTTGAAAGAGTTTTCCGGTTATTTGAAGAAGACCTTTGCCCGCAATTATGTGCTGAAAGGAGACGAAGCCTGGCAAGGAACCTCCGGCACAGCCCGCGAATATGATGTGCAGAAAGGTGCGCTGGTCAATGCTTTTATGATTCAGGAAGATATTTCCAAGGGGCAACGTATCGAAAGTTTCCTTGTCGAAGCCTATAAAGACGGTGCCTGGATTCACCTCTCCGAGGGTACTACAGTAGGGTACAAGCGTCTTGTCCGCTTCTCCGACACTCGTCCGGAGCGTATCCGTGTTACGATTCGCTCCGCCCGTGGCATAGCTAACGTTTCTGCCGTAGGTCTGTTCTATGCCGAACCTCTTGCTGATAAAAGTGAGGAAGTGCAGCTTAGTGACATCCCTGTAACTGAATGGAAGGTGGTCGGTGGCAATGCGGATTCCCGTCTGGCTATCGACGGAGACCGGAAAACTGTCTGGCGTGCCTCTGCTCTTACACCGTTGGTAGTCGATATGGGGCATGAAGTGAGTGTGAAAGGTTTCAGTTACGCTCCCTCTTTGGAAGAAGATTTAACGGGGACTATCTATAAGTATGCTTTCTACATCAGCCTCGACGGCCAATCGTGGACTAAATGTGAGGCAAGCGGTGAGTTCAGCAACATCATGCACAATCCCATACCTTACTTTGTACGGTTTGGAAAGACGTATCCCGCCCGTTACTTCAAGCTGGAACCTATATCGGAGATGAATAATAAAAACGCCGTAACCGTCGGTGAAGTAGGTATTCTGACAAGATAGCAAGTACTGGATTATCATTTATAAAACTACTTTTGAATTATTGCTTATGATGAAATATCCCCTTGTTTCTATAGCTGCTGCGGCATTGCTTTCCGGTAATGTCGCAGCCCAACAAAAGCCTAATATCATTCTTTTTCTGGTTGATGATATGGGATGGCAGGACACCTCCCTGCCGTTCTGGAAAGACACTACCGAACTGAATCATATTTATGAGACGCCCAACATGGAGCGTCTGGCAAAGAAAGGCGTCAGGTTTACGAACGCTTATGCATGCCCTATCAGTTCCCCTTCGCGTGTCAGCCTGTTCACCGGCGCAAATGCCGCGCAGCACAAGGTTACGAACTGGACTTTGAAGAAAGACACACCGACCGACCGGAAGAATGAAACGCTGGATTTTGAGGCTTGGAACTACAATGGTCTGTGCCCTGAACCCGGTCTGGAACATTCTTTCTATGCAAAATGCCTGCCGCAACTGCTGCGTGAAAAAGGATATACGACGATGATGGTAGGCAAAGCACACTTCGGTTCGATAGATACGCCTGCTGCCAATCCTCTGACAATCGGCTTCGATTACAACATTGCCGGTCATGCCGCCGGTGCTATGGGCAGCTATCTGGGAGAAGAAGGATACGGTGCAACCGGCCAACCGGAGTGGGCGGCGATATGGGCTGTACCGGATCTGGAGAAGTATCATGGAACGGATACTTTCCTTACCGAGGCCCTGACATTGGAAGCAAAGGGACTTATGGACAAAGCCATTGAACAATCCAACCCTTTTTTCCTGTACATGAGCCATTATGCCGTACATGCCCCCTTCAAGACGGACAAACGTTTCTACCAGAAGTATATTGATAAAGGCCTCGCCCACAAGGAAGCGCAGTACGCCGCTTTGCTGGAGGGAATGGATAAGAGTCTGGGAGATTTGATGGACTATGTAGACCGGAAAGGCATTGCAGATAATACAGTAATCATTTTTATGTCCGATAATGGCGGTTATACCATAGGGCGTGCAGACAAGAACGCTCCGTTGAGCGAAGGAAAAGGTTCTCTGAAAGAAGGAGGTATCCGCGAACCGATGATTGTCTATTATCCGAATATAACGAAACCGTCGACTGTCAATGACACCCCGGTCATCATCGAAGACTTCTTTCCCACCCTGCTGGAACTTGCCGGAGTGCGCGATTATCAAACGCCGCAGCATGTTGACGGGCAAAGTTTCATGGCGCAAATAAAAGGACAGCCCGGTGATAAGGAACGCGCCTTGTTTTTTCATTATCCAAATAACTGGGGCGAGAGAGTACAGACCATCGGTGCCCCGCAAAGTGCCATACTGAAAGGAGACTGGAAACTGATTCATTATTATGAGTCCGGTAAGAACTGCCTCTATAACCTGGCGGATGACATTTCTGAAAAGCAGGATTTATCTGCCCGTTATCCGGATAAAACGAAAGAACTGGCAAAGGCATTGAGCGATTATTTGAGAGAACAACATGCTACTATGCCTGTCCTGAAAAGAACCGGTAGGTTTGTTTCTTATCCCGACGGCGGACAAGTGGAGCGGAAATTGCCCAAGGATGATGAAACGCTGGTTTATGATAATCCAGGGAGTGCGTTGCTTTTGAAGGAAGGGGACATGCACCCCAAAATCAAGAACTGGCATTTCTATACAGCTCATGAGTTTAATAATAAAGATACAAAAAAAGGCTTGCCGCTTGGTTTCATAGAACATCGAGGCATGCACATGTCCCGTACGGCAAAGGTCGATAACCGGAAATGCTCAAAGGTAGAGGATGGAGTTTTGCGCATCTGGAGTGTGGAAGAGAAAGACTCGATAGACAACCGTTTTGGTAAGAAAGTGAAGTACTCTCACGGTTGTTACCGTACTTCTTTACCGGGAAGTAAGGAGTTTTGGTGCAATTTCACCGAGAATATGCGCATTGAAATCCGCTTCAAACGTACTTCCTATGTAGGCTTTAATGATGCCCTTTGGTTTATGGGCAACAATAACCGTCCCTGGCCGAAGAACGGTGAAATCGACCTTTTGGAAAATCCGAAGAAGACGCTGAATGACCGTGCCCACTTCACACTGCATTCCGAGAATCATTATGCCGGTGTGGTAGGTGGTTCGGGCAGTGTCACTTCCACTATTGAACTTGCTGATATGTCCCAGTGGAATATCTATTGGTTGGAGTGGTATCCCGACCGTATCGTGGGCGGTGTCAACGGGCAAGCTTACTTTGAACATCGCAAAGGTGCCGATGGTAATACGGACTGGCCTTGGAGCGATCCGCTGGGCTTCTTCCTCATTTTCAGTACAGGCATCTCTACCAATCCGAATGCCTGGCCCGGCGCCATCATACCTTCCGAATGGAAGAAAGACGCGATGCCTGCCATGTATATCGACTGGATACGTGTTTATACGAATAAGGATTATAAAGGAGAAAATCCTCCTGCCCCCAAATTTTACTAATCAAATACCTACCCGGGCTGCACTTGTTTCGTACCAATCCCGTACATTCTCCTTGTAGAGGTACCTCTGAGTGGAGAATGTACGGAGCAAGTACGGTTTTGCTATGGTTCGGGTATGGAGTAGATCCCTAAAAAAGATAGGGCAGACCGGATTACTCCTGCCTGCCCATTATCTCTCTAACACAACTAAATTTTATATGATGTATTGATTCTGCTTATTATTATTCTTTATTCTTAAACAAAATCTTTCAATTCTTGTTGTAACTTCTGTCGGGTAAAGAAGATACGGCTTTTTACTGTACCTAATGGTAATCCCAGCTTCTCTGCAATTTCGCGGTATTTGAAACCGGATACGTGCATTGAGAACGGAATTTTATATTCACGGGGCAGAGCATTTACTATACGGTGCATCTCTTTCAGGTCATAAGCGCTTTCCGTGCAATCGAATCCCGAATCCTGCGGTAAGTTGAGATGATAGAGATTATCTGTTTGGTCTACGAAAGTCTGATCGCGAACTACTTTACGGTAGTTGTTGATAAAGATGTTACGCATGATGGTATACATCCATCCTTTGAAATTCGTATCAGGTGCATATTTATCTTCGTTATCTAATGCCTTTAATGAGGTTTCCTGGAGTAGGTCGTTTGCTTCTTCGTGGTCCGAGGTTAATTTGTATGCAAAGCGTAATAAATCGTCTTGTACCCCGAGTAATTCTTTTTGGAATGTAATACTGTTATTCATAATCAATTCTCCTTTTCAATAGTTATTCTTTTGTTTTGCCTTTTGACTTTGCAATTTTACGAAGAATGCATCACTTTAACGGACGGAATTCTCGCATTAAATGGGGGGAAAACTATCAATTGATAGTTTTTGGGTGATCAATTGATAGTTTTCGGGTGCTATATCAAAACGTTATCGGTTTAGGTTGAATAAGGTAATCCCTGGTTTTTCCTTGCAAATCAGGTTATCTGAAGTCTTTCAGTTCTTGCTGCAACTTTTGGCGTGTAAAGAATATGCGGCTCTTTACTGTGCCTAAGGGTAATCCCAGCTTTTCTGCAATTTCGCGGTATTTGAAACCGGATACATGCATAGAGAATGGAATCTTATATTCGCGTGGCAAGGCATTTACTATGCGGTGCATTTCTTTCAGGTCGTATGCGCTTTCAGTGCTTTGAAATCCGGATTCCTGCGGCAGATTAAGATGATAAAGGTTATCTGTCTGGTCTACGAAGGTCTGGTCGCGAACCACCTTGCGATAGTTATTAATAAAGATATTGCGCATGATGGTGTACATCCAGCCTTTGAAATTAGTGTCGGGTACATATTTATCTTCATTGTCCAATGCCTTTAATGAGGTTTCCTGAAGCAAATCATTTGCTTCTTCACGGTCGGAGGTTAATTTGTATGCGAAACGTAATAAATCGCTTTGTACTCCGAGCAAATCTTTTTGGAATGTAATACTGTTCATATCGTTCTCCTTTTTTATATAGTTATTCGTTTGTTTGACTTTTGATGTTGCAATTTTACGAAAGTTATCTAACTCCGACGGACGCATTTCAAGCAATCTTTAGGGCAAAATCTATCAATTGATAGTTTTTGGGCGTCTTTTGTTTGTTTTTGGGTGCAGTTTTAGACAATTTTATTGCGTATAATTAAAAAGATGAGTTAATTTTGCGCAATCATTTCATCTTAAAAAGAATGGCTGACGACTCTTTATTTTTGATTGATATTGATAAAGTACTCCGGGAAAAGGCCCCGAAGTACTATAAGTACATCCCCGGATTCGTAGTTTCTTATCTGAAAAGAATTGTTCATCAGGAAGAACTGAATGTTTTCCTGCGCGATTCTAAGGATAAAGTAGGCGTAGACTTTTTAAAAGCCTGTCTGGAATTTCTGGATGCCAATATCGTGGTGAAGGGAGAAGAAAACCTACCGAAAGAAGGACTTTACACCTTTGTCTCCAATCATCCATTGGGAGGCCAGGATGGTGTGGCCTTGGGATATATACTGGGTTCTTTTTATAATGGCAAGGTGAAGTATATGGTAAATGACTTGCTGATGAACCTGCAAGGATTAGCCCCTCTCTGTATACCTATTAATAAGACCGGAAAACAGGCAAAAGACTTTCCGAGAATGGTGGAAGCAGGCTTTGCATCCGATGATCAATTGATTATGTTCCCGGCCGGGTTGTGTTCCCGTCGTCAGAATGGAGTGATCCGTGACTTGGATTGGAAGAAGACCTTTATTGTAAAGAGCGTGCAGACACATCGTGATGTTGTCCCCATTCATTTTGAGGGTCGGAATTCGAACTTTTTTTATAATTTGGCTAACATCTGTAAATTCTTGGGCATCAAGGTTAATATTGCTATGCTCTATCTTGCGGATGAGATGCTGAAGAACCGTCATAAAACGTTTACCGTTACCATCGGGAAACCTATTTCCTGGCAGACTTTTGATAAATCGAAGACTCCTGCCGAGTGGGCGGGCTACGTAAAAGATATCGTTTATAAATTATAGAACTTAGTTTTAATAAGAGAACTACTAACAAAAAAATATGGAAGAGATTATTGAACCTATAAGTAAGGAGCTTCTGAAAGCGGAACTGACCGAAGAGAAGCGTCTGCGTATGACGAATAAGAGCCATAATCAGATTTATATCATTACAGCTCAGGATTCTCCGAATATTATGAAAGAAATCGGACGTCTACGTGAGATTGCTTTTCGTGCAGCAGGCGGAGGTACAGGGAAACCGCTTGATATCGATGAGTACGATATCATGGAAAGTCCCTACAAACAGTTGATTGTCTGGAATCCGGAGGCGGAAGAGATATTAGGTGGTTATCGTTACCTTCTTGGTACAGACGTTCGGTATGACGAAAAGGGTGCTCCCATTCTGGCTACAGCCCACATGTTCAATTTCTCTGAAAAGTTTTTGAAGGAGTATCTCCCTACTACCATTGAGTTGGGACGTTCGTTTGTTACAGTTGAGTATCAATCTACCCGTGCCGGTAGTAAAGGCTTATTTGCATTGGATAATCTGTGGGACGGTTTAGGAGCACTGACGGTGGTAATGCCCAATGTGAAGTATTTCTTTGGTAAAGTAACTATGTATCCAAGTTATCATCGTCAGGGAAGAGACATGATTCTTTATTTCCTGAAGAAACATTTTGGGGATAAGGAAAATTTGATAACTCCGATGAAACCGCTGGAAATGGAAGCTAAAGAGGCTGATTTGGCTGCTTTGTTTTGTAAGAAGACATTTAAGGAAGACTATAAGATACTGAATTGCGAGATACGTAAGTTAGGCTATAATATTCCACCTTTGGTGAATGCTTATATGAGTTTGAGTCCGACGATGCGTATGTTCGGTACTGCCATTAACTATGGTTTCGGTGATGTGGAAGAAACGGGAATTCTGATTGCTGTGGATGAGATTCTGGCAGAAAAGCGTATCCGCCATATCCAGTCGTTTATCGAGAATGAGCCGGAGGCCTGCAAACTTACCTCCGGGGCTAATAAAGTGTTCTTTCCGAGTAGATGATAATTGTGTCTGAAACACAATTTATACTGCCGGCAAACTGTTTCCGTTGATCTTTCTATAGAGGTCGAGAGCGAAGACATCTGTCATACCGGAGATATAATCCAATACCGCCTGTATTCTTTCATAGAGTATGGGCGCTTTTATATTATACTGGCCGGATACCCGGTTGATGAGTAGCTGTGAGTAAGCCTTTTCAGGTGAACGAACGGCATCTATCATTAAGTCGAGCAGAGTACTGATGATGCGGAAACCGGCAAGTTCAATATCCAATACATCGCGTGAGCGATAAATCTTCTTTAAAGAAATGTCGGCACAATGATTGTAAGCACTGGCAGGCAGTTCGGATATATGTTTGATGAGACTTCCTTGGAATTCTCCTTCCAATATCTTTTCTTCATTGTTCAGGAAGGCTTGGGTGCATTCCTGGATCAGTAATCCGATGACACAGGAACGCAAATAGGCAATCTGCTCATTAACGTCACTGACAATGTCGAGCGTTTTGAGCATATGTGCTTTGCGCTCTTCCGGGAAATAGGAGAGGAGTAAATCCTGTGTTTCTCCTGTGGTGAGTATCTTTAGTTTATGGGCATCTTCAATATCCATCATCTGGTAACAGATGTCGTCTGCCGCTTCTACCAGATAGACGAGTGGATGGCGGGCATATTTCAGTGGATCATCATTCAATCTTTTCATACCCAGTTCTTCGGCTATCCGTTGGAAACTTTCTTCTTCCGTAGTGAAGAAACCGAATTTAGACTTTTTGCCGGCTAAACTCGATGAAAAGGGGTATTTTACGATACTTGCCAGAGTGGAGTAGGTAAGTACGAAGCCACCTTTACGCCGTCCTTCGAACTGATGGGTAAGTAAGCGGAAGGCATTGGCGTTTCCTTCAAAATGTGTCAAGTCTTCCCATTGTGCGGCAGGCAGATGCTCTTTCAGTGCCATACCTTTTCCTTCGGAGAAGAACGTAGAGATGGCTCGCTCTCCGGAGTGTCCGAAAGGGGGATTGCCTAAATCGTGTGCCAGGCAGGCTGCTGATACGATGGAACCTATTTCTGGAAGATAAGAATTTTGCAGTTCGGGTTGACGGGCAAGGATTGCCTTGGCTACATCAGTCCCTAATGACCGGCCTACACAGGATACTTCCAGACTATGTGTCAGGCGGTTGTGTACGAAAATACTACCCGGAAGGGGAAAGACTTGTGTTTTGTTTTGTAAGCGGCGGAAGGGAGCTGAGAAAACGAGACGGTCATAGTCACGCTGGAACTCTGAACGGTTTTCGTGACGCTCTTGATGAAACTCTTCCAGTCCGAAACGCTTGGCAGATATGAGGGTATTCCAATTCATCATGGTTACTTTGTTATTATTTAACTGCAAATGTATCATTATTTTGCTTCAAATTCCGTATTTTCGCCCGTTAATATAGTAAACGACTTGAATATGAACGTACAAATCATTAATAAATCGAAACATCCGCTTCCGGCTTATGCCACTGAACTGTCCGCAGGAATGGATATCCGTGCTAATCTTTCAGAACCTATTTCGTTAGCTCCGATGCAGCGTTGCCTGGTACCTACGGGATTGTATATTGCCCTGCCGCCGGGGTTCGAAGCACAAGTACGTCCTCGCAGTGGTTTGGCTATAAAGAAAGGTATTACTGTATTGAACTCTCCGGGGACGATTGATGCCGATTATCGTGGAGAAGTGTGCATCATCCTTGTAAACCTGTCATCGGAGACTTTCGTGATAGAAGATGGGGAACGTGTAGCCCAAATGGTGATAGCACGTCACGAACAAGCCACCTGGCAGGAAGTGGAAGTATTGGATGAAACGGTGCGTGGTGCCGGTGGTTTCGGCCATACGGGGATGTAACAATTGACAATTGATAATTGACAATTATCAAGAACAATGTGGCAATTAATAACTGAGATAATGAAGATTAGATTTAATATACTATCGCTTTTCCTGTTGTGCGCGTTACTTGTATCGTGTGGCACTTCCCGTCAGGGAGGCAAGAAACAACGGAAAGGGGTAAAGACCCAGGTTGTGCTTACGCCCGAACAACAGCGTAAATACGATTACTTCTTTCTGGAAGCCTCCCGCCTGAAGATGCAAAATGATTATGGAGCTGCTTTCGATTTGTTGCAGCACTGTCTGAGCATCAATCCGAATGCGTCATCGGCTCTATATGAAATATCGCAATATTACATGTTCCTCAAACAAGTTCCCCAGGGACAGGCAGCTTTAGAAAAAGCTGTGGAGAATGATCCGGATAATTACTGGTATAGTCAGGGACTGGCAAGCCTGTACCAACAACAGAACGAGATGCAAAAGGCTACTGACTTGCTGGAAAGCATGGTCACCCGCTTCCCGGATAAGATGGATGCTCTGTACAGCTTGCTGGAAATATATAATCGTTTGGAAGAGTATGATAATGTGATTACTACTCTGAATCGTCTGGAAGAAAAGATGGGTAAGAACGAGCAGCTCAGTATGGAGAAATTCCGCATCTACTTGCAGATGAAAGATAATCAGAGTGCTTTCCGTGAGATTGAAAGTCTGGTGGAAGAATATCCGATGGATATGCGTTATCAGGTAGTGCTGGGGGATGTCTATATGCAGAATGGCAAAAAGGATGAAGCTTACAACATGTACAAGAAGGTACTTGCTACCGAGCCGGATAATGCCATGGCCATGTACTCACTGGCATCCTACTATGAGCAGACCGGACAGAAAGAACTCTATGAACAGCAATTGGATACCCTTTTGCTGAACAAGAAAGTACCTTCCGATACTAAATTGAATGTGATGCGCCAGTTTGTGGTTGAGAATGAACGGGCAGGCAAGGATAGTACTCGTGTGATTACTCTTTTCGACCGTATCCTGGAACAGGATCAGGACGATGCACAAATGCCTATGCTCTATGCCCAATATCTCCTTTCCAAAGGGATGAATAAAGAAACAATGCCTGTGCTGGAACAGGTGTTGGACATAGATCCTACCAACACAGCCGCCCGTATGACGCTTCTGGGTGAAGCGGTTCGTAAAGAAGATTATAAAGAAGTGATCCGGCTTTGTGAGGCAGGTGTTGAATCCAATCCGGATATGTTGGAATTCTATTTCTATCTTGCTATAGCTTATAATCAGGCAGAACGGGCAGACGATGCACTTGCCGTTTGCCAGAAGGCATTGGGAAACATTACGGAAAAGAGCAAGAAAGAAGTCGTTTCGGATTTCTATGCCATCATGGGTGATATTTATCATACGAAAAAGATGAATGCAGAGGCCTATGCCGCTTATGATTCTGCATTGGTTTACAATTCGGCGAATATCGGAGCCATGAATAACTATGCTTATTATCTTTCTCTGGAACGTCGTGATCTGGATAAAGCGGAGGAAATGAGTTATAAAACCGTGAAGGCTGAGCCGAATAATTCTACTTACCTGGATACTTATGCCTGGATTTTATTTGAGAAAGGTAATTATGCTGAAGCACGCCTTTATATAGACGATGCTATGAAGAATGAGGGTGATAAGAGTGACACCATTGTAGAGCATTGCGGTGATATCTATTATATGACCGGTGATGTGGACGGTGCCTTGAAGTATTGGAAGCAGGCCCAGGAAATGGGCAGTGAGTCCAAAACATTGAAAAAGAAGATTGAGAAAAAGAAATATATACCAGAATGAGAGTATTACACAGCAAATACAGCACAGCAGGATGTATTCGTATCCTGCCCTTTTTGCTTCTCCTAAGTCTAGTGCTAGGTCTTTCCGGCTGTAAGACTTCCCGGAAAATGACTTCATCAACAGGAGAACCCCGCTATTTGTCTTCTAAGGTACAACTGACCATTCCTAATAAAGGAGGTACAGTTACAGTGAATGGTACAATGAAGCTTGTGAGCGGAGAACGTATGCAACTTTCTTTTTTGATGCCTATTCTTCGCAGTGAAATAGCTCGATTGGAAATCACTCCCAACGATGTACTGGTCGTAGATCGTATGGGAAAACGTTATGTTCAGGCTACCCGCAAAGAATTGAAAGACATCCTGCCTAGGAAGGCAGACTTTGCCTATCTGGAAAAGATTCTTTTTGATGCTGCCAAACCCGGTGGTAAGGCCACTTTGACGGGCAAAGAACTGGGTATCCCTTCTTTAGAGAAAGGTAAAATTGTTCTTACTGACTTCTCGAACAAAGAGATATCGTTGACACCTACTCAGGTGTCTTCCAGATATACTAAAGTTGAATGGACTGAACTTTTAGAGATGCTGGCGAAGTTATGAGACATTTTCTTTGTATCTTCATAGGTTGTTTCTGTCTGGCTCTGCCGCTTTGCGCCCAATCCAACAAGATGATAAAAGAGTTGGAAAGTAAACGGGGCGCTTTGCAAAAGCAGATAGCTGAGTCGGAAACACTCTTGAACACTACAAAGAAAGATGTAGGTAGCCAGTTGAACGGGCTTGCCGCCCTTACCGGACAGATAGAAGAACGGAAACGGTACATCCTTGCCATCAATAATGATATGGAGACTATAGATCGTGAACTCTCCAAACTGGAACGTCAGCTAGTCCGCCTCGAAAATGACTTGAAGGATAAGAAAAAGAAGTATGAGTCTTCTGTCCAATATCTGTATAAGAATCGTTCCGTTCAAGATAAACTTCTTTTTATTCTTTCGGCCAAAACACTGTCGCAGACTTATCGCCGTTTGCGCTATGTACGTGAATATGCCGACTATCAGCGTCTGCAAGGCGAAGAGATTCTGAAAAAACAAGAACAGGTCAATCAAAAGAAAACAGAACTGCAACAGGTAAAGAAAGCGAAAGCCAGTTTACTGAAAGAGCGTGAAGTCGAGAAAGAAAAGTTGGAAGTTCAGGAAAAAGAAAAGAGGACTTTGGTGGCCAACCTGCAGAAGAAACAACGCGGTTTGCAAAATGAACTCAATAAAAAGCGTAAGGAAGCCAACCAGCTGAATGCACGTATCGATCGTTTGATAGCCGAGGAAATAGAGAAAGCCCGTAAACGTGCAGCTGAAGAAGCCCGCAAGGAAGCTGCTGCCCGTAAAAAAGCTGCTGCTAAAGAAACGAAATCGGCTGCAAATTCTTCTTCCGAAAAGGCTACAACGAAGAAAGCGGCGCCTCTTGAAACCTATACGATGGATAAGGCAGACCGGGAACTTTCCGGTAGCTTTGTCAGTAACCGTGGCAAGTTGCCAATGCCTATTACCGGACCTTATATTATAACCAGCCGCTATGGGCAGTATTCTGTAGAGGGGCTTCGTAATGTGAAACTGGATAATAAAGGGATAGATATTCAAGGCAAGCCCGGTGCACAGGCACGTGCTATCTTTAATGGAAAGGTGGCTGCTGTTTTCCAACTGAACGGCCTTTTCAATATCTTAATCCGTCATGGAAACTACATATCTGTCTACTGTAATTTATCTTCAGCCTCAGTGAAGACGGGCGATACTGTAACTATCCGGCAAGTCCTCGGACAAGTATTCTCGGATGGTGCAGACAATGGACGTACAGTGCTGCACTTCCAGTTGCGTAAGGAGAAGGAGAAACTGAATCCGGAGCTGTGGCTGAATAGGTAGCGTATCAGGTATAGTTTTGTTTTACCTTATTGATTCTTTTATTTTTCCTAAAGGATAATCGGGTGTTAACCAAGGTTGACAGGCTTGTCAACGGCAGTTAACAGACCCGTTGACCAAGGTTAACAGGCCTGTCAACCTTGGTTAACACCTGAAACTGCCAGTATCTTGATGCGATAATCTCTTGGCTTTGATGTCTTTCTCCCTTATGTCAGATGTCTTTATCCCCTTATATGAAAGCAGCTGTCTTGGGGAGGAGGGGTTAGAAATCGATGGTTGCTCCATCCAGAAGATCAAGATACAAGCCGACGGCTTCTTCTATCTCTTTTATAAAGATAAACTCATCTGCAGTGTGGGAACGACTACTCTTTCCCGGACCCATTTTGAGAGAAGGAAATGACATGAGTGCCTGGTCGGAGAGGGTAGGAGAACCAAAAGGCACACGTCCCATTGCCACAGCACGTTGTACTATCGGGTGTTGTTCTTCTACGTGGGAAGAACTTAAGCGGAACGAACGTGCTTTGGCTTCGCAAGAAATATGTTTTTGTATTTCGGCAAATAGCTCCTGGTTGCTATAACATTCATTACTGCGGATATCTACCACAAATGTGCAACGGTCTGGGATTACATTGTGCTGTGTACCTGCATTTATTTGTGTTACACTCATTTTTACAGGACCTAACAGCGGGGATACTTTTTCAAAGCAATGATCGCGGAACCATGCGATATCTTCCAATACCTTATATATAGCATTGTCTCCTTCGTTTCGTGCAGCATGTCCGGCTTTACCATAAGCAGTTACATCCAGTACCATTAGTCCCTTTTCTGCAATAGCGGGCTGCATCTCGGTAGGTTCGCCTACAATGGCAAAGTGGATCGGAGGAAGTTCCGGTAATACACACTCGATACCACCCTTTCCGGACACTTCTTCTTCACAGGAAGCAAGATAAATGAGATTGTATTTCTGCGTGGTGCGGCAAAGCTGTAGAAAGACTTGCAATAGGCTGACAACGCTTGCGCCGGCATCATTACTTCCCAGCCCGTATAGTTTTCCGTTACTTTCCAAGGTTGGGGTAAATGGGTCTTTTCGCCAACCGTTCACGGCTTTCACGGTGTCAATATGTGAGTTTAGTAACAATGTGGGTTTATTTAAATCGAACATCGGGCTGAGACACCAGATGTTATTGCCTTTTCGCCCGGTTGTCATGCCCTGTAGCTCAATATAATCCTGTAGATAATCTGCCGCTTTTTCTTCATCGCGGCTTATGGAAGGAATAGCAATCAGAGACTTAAGAACTCCGGTTGCCTCAGAAAGTATTGTTGGTATATCGTAAGCCATATCTCAATCAGTTAAATTATTGTGATGCAAACTTACGGATAAATACTGAAATATGCTTAATCGACAGGATAAAAATACCCTTCCACTGTTGATGCAGATAAATAGAGAGGGGCAGAGTGTGGAAAGGGGGAGAGAAATAGAGAAAGGCGTTATTCAACGCCCTCCTCTATTCTTGATATCGTTTAAAACATAAGTCCTAAAGAAATCATTAGGTTTCTATTTTTGCAGCCCATCAATTCCTCAGCTTCAATAAATCCGAAGTCGTAGCCGATGGAGAACTGATACTTCTTACTGATTTCTATGCCTGCTTTCAGTCCCAATCCAAGGTCAAAACGTTTGAATCCGTCATCGCCAAACACGTTCCCTGATTCGGAAACCTTGGAACCTCCATCTACCAAACTGCCGTCAGCTGTCATTTTCGCTTTACCGAACAGACCGATTGCAATGTAAGGACCTGCATTGGCAAACAAGGAGAAATTTTCATTTACAGCATATTTATAGCCAATGTGTACCGGAATCTCCAAATAGTACGGGTTGATCTTGAAACTGGCCATACTGCCTGCTTCGACTTTGGCGCCTTTCAGCGAAAGCAGCGCTCCGAAATCCATATAAAGACCTTCCGTAAACTGAGGCAGTCCTAATTCAGCCTTGACGCCTGCATGGAAACCTACGCGGCTGTCCAATCCGGTTACGTTGAGGCTGCTTACATTCATACCTGCTGTGACACCCCATCTGAGGCTTTCCTGTGCGTTGATACTCCCTAAACCTATCGCCAATATGGCGACTAATGCTAAAATCTTTTTCATGTTAGTTAAGTAATTGCGTTGATATTTAAAAAATTATTGGGTGCAAATATATACATATATTTGTATTTCTTTGGAAAAACGAACAAAAATGTAGGGTAATCACTTCTTTTTATAGTAGGATAGTACTAATATTGCGGAAATATATACTAAATATTTAATTCTCAATATAGAAATAGTTTCAAATGAAACCACTACCTTTGTGCCGTATTTACCAATATATGAATAATATGACTTATCATCATTTATCTGTCCTCGTACATCGACGGGCAGAGAAGTATGGCGACAAGGTGGCTCTGAAATACAGGGATTACGAAACGTCGCAGTGGATACCCATCACCTGGAATCAATTCTCACAAACAGTTCGACAAGTTGCGAATGCACTCGTAGAGTTAGGAGTGCAGGAGGAAGAAAACATAGGAATCTTTTCTCAGAACAAGCCCGAATGCCTTTATGTGGATTTCGGGGCATTTGCTAACCGTGCCGTGACCATACCTCTGTATGCTACCAGTTCACCAGCACAGGCACAGTACATTATCAATGATGCTCAGATACGTTATATCTTCGTAGGCGAGCAATTCCAGTATGATGCAGCTTTCAGTGTCTTTGGTTTTTGTCAATCGTTGCAGCAATTGATCATCTTCGACCGGGCTGTTGTACGCGACCCTCGTGACATGACTTCCATCTATTTCGACGAGTTCCTGGAAACAGGAAAAGGTTTACCGAACAACGATATAGTGGAGGAACGCACTTCCCGTGCATCGGATGATGACCTTGCGAACATTCTTTATACATCCGGTACTACCGGTGAACCGAAGGGGGTAATGTTGCATCACTCTAACTATATGGAGGCTTTCCGTATCCATGATATCCGTTTGGTAGACATGAGTGACCAAGATATCTCCATGAACTTCCTTCCCTTGACACATGTCTTCGAGAAAGCATGGACATATCTTTGTATTCATAAAGGCGTGCAGATTTGTATCAACCTCCGTCCGGTGGATATCCAGACTACCATTAAAGAAATCCGTCCGACATTGATGTGCAGTGTTCCCCGTTTTTGGGAAAAAGTGTATGCCGGTGTGCAGGAGAAGATTGCTCAGGAAACAGGCTTGAAGAAAGCTATGATGCTGGATGCCATCAAGGTAGGTAAGATACATAACATCGATTATCTGCGTAAGGGCAAAACTCCGCCGTTGATGCTTCATCTGAAGTATAAGTTCTACGAAAAGACGGTTTATGCTTTACTGAAAAAGACGATTGGTATTGAGAACGGTAACTTCTTCCCTACTGCCGGAGCTGCCGTACCTGATGAAATCTGTGAATTTGTTCATTCGGTAGGTATCAATATGTTGGTTGGTTATGGCTTGACCGAATCGACGGCTACTGTTTCCTGTTTCCTCAACAAAGGTTATGAAATAGGTTCGGTAGGTACGATAATGCCCGATGTGGAAGTGAAAATCGGTGAGGAGAACGAAATACTTCTGCGTGGAAAGACTATCACGAAAGGTTATTATAAAAAAGCGGAAGCTACTGCCGCTACTATTGATAAGGATGGCTGGTTCCATACCGGTGATGCCGGTTACTTGAAAGGTGATCAGCTTTATCTGACTGAGCGTATCAAGGACTTGTTCAAGACTTCCAATGGTAAGTATGTCAGTCCGCAAGCTTTGGAGACGAAACTGGCTATTGATCGTTACATTGATCAGATTGCCATTATTGCCGACCAGCGTAAATTTGTGTCTGCCCTTATTGTTCCGGTCTATGGCTTCGTGAAAGATTATGCCAAGGAGAAAGGGATTGAATATAAGGATATGGAAGAACTGCTGCAGCATCCTAAAATTCTCGGTTTATTCCGTGCTCGCATAGATACCTTGCAACAGCAGTTTGCACATTATGAGCAAGTGAAGCGCTTTACTCTTTTACCCGAACCTTTCAGTATGGAACGTGGTGAACTGACTAATACCTTGAAGTTGAAGCGCCCTGTAGTTGCAAAGAACTACAAGGAAGTGATAGATAAGATGTACGAAGAGTAAAAAAATACACTTCAACAACTAATATTTCCCCATAAAAGAAGTTTCTGTTTTGTACTTTTGCAAAGTTCTATTAATTGAACCTTAAAGTATGAAACAGAAACTTTTTTATCTATTACCTATTTTAGTCTTGACCGGTTGTGGACAAGTATCTTACAAAAACACCTCATTGTCTCCTGAAGAACGTGCAGATCTGTTGGTGAAAGAACTGACGCTGGAAGAAAAGGTACAACTCATGATGGATGGTTCCCGTCCCGTGGAACGATTGGGTATAAAACCGTATAATTGGTGGAATGAGGCACTACATGGGGTTGCTCGTGCAGGGTTAGCTACCGTTTTTCCTCAGCCTATAGGTATGGCTGCGTCATTTAGCCCCGAAACGGTATATGATGTATTCACTGCCGTGTCTGATGAGGCGCGTGCCAAGAATACTTATTATTCATCTAAAGACAGCCGTGAGCGTTATCAGGGATTAACTATGTGGACGCCTACGGTCAATATTTATCGTGACCCGCGTTGGGGGAGAGGTATCGAAACCTATGGCGAAGACCCTTATCTTACAAGCCGGATGGGAGTAATGGTAGTAAAAGGGTTACAGGGCCCTGCAGACGGAAACTATGATAAGTTGCATGCTTGTGCCAAGCACTTTGCCGTACACTCCGGTCCCGAATGGAACCGCCATTCTTTTAATGCGGAGAATATCAAACCTCGCGATTTGTATGAAACATATTTGCCGCCTTTCGAAGCCTTAGTGAAAGAGGGAGAAGTAAAAGAAGTGATGTGCGCTTACAACCGTTTTGAAGGTGAACCTTGTTGTGGCAGCAACCGCTTGTTAATGCAAATCTTACGCGATGAATGGGGATTTGATGGTATAGTTGTATCCGATTGTGGTGCCATTGCCGATTTTTATAATGACCGTGGACATCACACGCATTCGGACGCTGAGTCTGCTTCTGCCGCTGCTGTAGTAAGTGGAACTGATTTGGAATGTGGTTCCAGCTATAAAGCTTTGGTGGAAAGTGTAAAGAAAGGGTTGATCTCTGAAGAAAAAGTAAATACTTCCGTGAAACGTTTGTTGAAAGCTCGTTTCGAGCTGGGAGAAATGGATGATTTGGAAAAAGTATCCTGGGCAAAAATACCGTTCTCTGTAGTCGCTTCCGCTGCCCATGATTCATTGGCATTGAAAATAGCCCGTAAATCCATGACGTTACTGATGAATAAAGATAACTTCTTGCCGTTGAGGCGTGGAGGGCTGACAGTAGCTATTATGGGACCCAATGCCAATGATTCTGTCATGCAATGGGGAAATTACAATGGAATGCCGCCGCACACCGTAACTATTCTGGATGGAATACGGAATTTGCTCGGAGCTGATGATAAACTGATTTATGAACAAGGTTGCCCGTGGGTAGAAAGAACTTTGATTCATAGTGCATTCAGCCAATGCAAGTCGGCGGATGGTCCTGGTTTCACTGCCCGTTACTGGAATAATCTGACGCGTGAAGGGAGTCCTGTGACTACTACTCAGGTCACCACTCCTTTCCGTTTCTGCACTTCGGGTGCCACGGTTTTCGCTCCGGGAGTAAATCTGACGGACTTCTCTGCTACTTATAATAGTGTATTTACTCCTGTACAATCCGGAGAAATCGTACTTGAAGTATACTGTTACGGAAACGGGCGTCTTCGTGTAAATGGAGAAGAGGTGAAAAGTTTCTCTAATAAGCATGGTGCCCGTAAAACGACTCATGCCATGAAAGTACAGGCAGGTCAATCCTATGACATAGAACTCGATTTTGAATATCTTCGGAGTGATGCTCAGTTAAATTTCGATCTTGGCTTCAAGAGAGAGGTCGATATTCAGAAATCCGTCGAGCAAGTGAAGGAGGCAGATATCGTTATTTTCGCAAGTGGTATTTCTCCCAGTCTTGAAGGAGAAGAAATGGGAGTCAACCTGCCTGGCTTTAAGAAAGGTGACCGTACGGATATTGAACTTCCGGCAGTTCAGCGTGAGCTGATTGATGCTTTGTACCGTGCCGGCAAAAAGATTATCTTGGTTAACTGCTCCGGATCTCCTATCGGATTGGAACCTGAAACTAAGAAATGTGAAGCCATTCTGCAGGCTTGGTATCCGGGACAACAAGGTGGAACAGCAGTTGCCGAAGTGCTGTTTGGCGATTATAATCCGGCGGGTAGATTACCGGTAACATTTTATCGAAATGTATCTCAGCTTCCTGATTTCGAAGATTATAATATGACCGGGAGAACTTATAGATACATGCAGGATACCCCGCTGTTCCCATTCGGATATGGGTTGAGTTACACTACTTTCAGTTATGGCAAAGTTGTTCTTGATAGGAGCGAGGTTACTGCCGGACAAACTTTGAAGTTAACTGTTCCGGTCACAAATACGGGAAAACGTGGCGGTGAAGAAGTCGTTCAGGTTTATCTTAAAAGACAAGGTGATGCGGAAGGTCCTGTAAAAACACTACGTGCTTTCAAGCGTGTATTTATCCCAGCCGGACAGACTGTTAACATAGAGTTCGATTTGAAAGATAAGGAATTGGAGTGGTGGGATGAACAAACCAATACAGTGAGAGTCTGTTCGGGAACTTATGATATTATGGTAGGTGGCAGTTCGGAGGATGAATCTTTGCAACGAACTTTAGTTACCATAAAATAGTAATAAAGAGTACTTCTTGAATATCAGATTACGCGGGGTACTTAAAGACCCGCGTAATTTGTATATCATCTGTTGGAAGTTATTTTCTCATGATCTGTGTGGAGTCGCAATGAATGATATGCACATTCTCCACATCCTTCTCTATATTTACTACCGGCTGATTGTCAATCGGCTTCTTTGAACGTACATCATTTAAGAATATGCCATTGCATTGTCTGAAGTCGAATGATGGTCCTTCGTCCACTGTAAAGCTGACATTGTTAAATTGTATATCTGTTGCTGTTTCCGCTTTAAATCCTTGTTCGGCTACTATATTCATATTGGAAAAAGAGAGTTCGGATACAGGCATCTCTTCAATTCCTTTTATATATCCTATTCGTTTTATATCATTTCCTGTGACATTACTCAAATGAATATTGCGGAAGATAGGTGTACGTTCACTTACAGGCTCCACTTTCGATAAACGGTCATAAAACAAGTCGAAGATAAAGGCATCTCCCTGAATATTCTTCATTACAATATTATCTACCCGGATATCTTCTACTACACCGCCGCGCCCGCGGGATGCTTTTAACCGGATACCGGCATTAGTTCCGTCGAATACACAATTGGATATTGCCACTCTTTTTACTCCACCTGACATTTCACTACCGATGACTACTCCACCATGCCCGGAAAGCATAATACAGTTGGTGATTGTAATGTTCTCACAGGCTTTTCCATATTTACGTCCATCAGCATCACGTCCGGATTTGATGGTGATACAATCGTCTCCAACGCTGATAAGACAATCGGAGATGCGTACATTTCGGCAGGAACTCGGATTGATGCCATCCGTATTGGGGCCTTTGGGATCGCTCGACGGATTATTGATAGTAACCCCGTGTATTGTCACGTTATCACAAAATGCCGGATTGATAGTCCAGAAAGGAGAGTTTATGATCTTTACATTTTCGATAAGGATGTTGGTACATTCGTAGAACTGGATAAAAGGCAGGCGGAACATACGGCGTTCTAATGAGGGTTTGTAATAGTCGGATATTTCCAGATCTTTATTAGCGTCCACCCACATCTGCTGCAGTTTATCCAAGGCAGGGAGTTTGCCGCCGTTTTCTTTTATCACTTTCCGGGTATCAAATTCCCACAGCCACCACTTTAATCCGTTTCCATCCAGTGTACCGCGTCCGGAAATGGTTACGTTATCTGCTGAGTGTGCATAAATCAGTGGTGATAAACTTTTCATCACAGTACCTTCCCAACGTAAGGTGACGAAGGGCAGATAATCCTCAAACTTGTCGGAGAAACGCAAAACTGCACCCGATTCCAAGTACAACGTTATGTTACTTTTCATGTGAATGGTAGCAGTAAGGTAAGTTCCGGCAGGGAAATAAATAGTTCCGCCACCTTCCAAAGCTGCTTTTTCAATGGTTCGGTTGATCAGTTCCGTACAGGACTTGATACCTTTGGCATCTGCTCCCAACTGTTTCATGTCGAATGTACGGGACATGGCTACCACAGCCATCATTATTCCCACAATAAAAATAGATAAACGTTTCATGGGTTGTCTTATGTTCTTTGATATGTGATAAAATATGAATACGTGGACAAAAGTACGGAATCATACAACGGTGAAGGGGGATTTTTTGTGTAATAAGGAGTATTTATAGATTGAAGTCAAGGAAAATTGCTAACAAAAAAAGGGTTGTACATAATGTACAACCCTTTTGGCTTTTATTTGTCGGAAATTTTAGTATCCGAAGATATCTTCCTGCTTCAGTTCAATCACCGGACCTACCTTCTTCAGACTTTCCATATCCAATTCTTTCTTGTCACCAAGAATACAATAAGTATATGTACGTCCCTTGATCCACTTGTTCTGGTAGTCGATAACATCCTGCAACGTCATGTTCTGCACATCATTGTACAGTTTGATGCGGCTATCCACATTCTGTCCCAAGTATTGAGCACTGATGTAATCCCAGATGACATCCATCTTGATGGTACGGTCAGTACGCATGCGGGCAATCATACCATCTTTAGCAAGTTTGAAAGCAGCTTCTGATTCAGGCATGTTGTTGATGATATCATTGAATGTATTGATTGCATCTATCATCTTATCGTTCTGCGTAGCAATCTGCGTACGGAGAGTGTAGGGATCAGTCAGGTAAGACGGTTTCAGCATACCGGCCCATGCTGAGTAAGCCAGACCGCGGCTTTCGCGCATTTCCTGGAATACGATAGAATTCATACCACCACCAAAGTATTCGTTATACAATTGACGGCCTGATTCTGCAGCAGGATCAAATTTCTCTCCCTTATTGGAGATTTGTGACATATAAATTTGCTTAGCTTCATACGGAGCAATGAAAATCTTCGTTTCCGGTGTGGGCAACGGTTCGAAGTTATTTCCTTCCGGAATTTCGTTCAATGTTTCCGGAGCCTGATGTTCTTTATTGATGATGGCAAGTAATTCATCCTGATTATTGGGGCCATAATAAAGAATACGGTGTTTGAAGCTGTTCAACTGCTTGATACGGTCTACAAGTTGCTGTGGATCCATAGAAGTCAGTTCAGCTTCGGTCAATATGTTGGTTGACGGAGACTTCGGACCATAAGTGGCATAAGTCACCAAGCGTGAGAAATTTTGCATCTGATTCAGCTTGGCATCCTTGCGTGATTTCAGGATATCATTGGCCATATTGGTGTAAGCTTCCGGATTAACTTTGGCATTTGCCATCAGTTTTTCGAAGAGAGCCATGGCAGCAGGCATGTTCTCGCTGAGGCCGGAGAGCACTACATAAGTACGTTTTGCACCCGGAGATACGAAGAATGAACAAGCAAGGCGGTAGAATTCGCTTTTTACTTCTTCCGGAGTCATGTCGGCTGTGCCGAGGTATTCCAGATATTGAGCAGCAGTACCCAATGCCTTGTCATTGTTGTTACCCATATCAAAAAGGTAAATCAACTGGAAGATGTCATTCGTTGTATTTTGTTTGTAGAGTACAGGAATATCCGATTTAGCCTTCAACTGGGTGAGGTCTTTGGAATAATCCAGGAATACCGGTTCAATAGGAGTCACTACGCTTGCCTGAATTTCTTTCAGGAAAGTGCTGACTGTATCGCGGTTCATCACGATAGGAGTGATTTCAGGCTTCGACATCTTCTTCTCATTCGGGTCTTTGCCTTGCTTCTTGTAGATAACGGCATAGTTATCATCTTTCAAGTATTTGTTGGCAAAAGCTACGATGTCATCTTTTGTCAGTTTAGACATGCGGTCGAGAGCAGTCACTTCATCCGCCCAGTCGCTACCGTTTACGAATGATTCAACGAACATATCTGCACGTGCATCATTGTTTTCTAACTGTTGCATCTGATACAGCTTGAAGTTGTTGATGTTGGCTTCCAGCATCTTTTCGTCAAAGTCACCCTCGCGGAGTTTCTTCAATTCGCCCAATAAGAGGTCTTTGACTTCGTCCAATGTCTGCCCTTGTTTGGGGCGTCCCTGCATCATGAATGCACTGTAGTCGCTCATAGTCATCGGATAACAATAAGCGCTCAGGGTCTTTTGCTGTTGTGTCAGATCCAGGTCTATCAAACCGGCCTGTCCGTTATAAAGTATTTGGGAAACCACTTGTAAGGTTTCTACGTCTTTGTCTGCTGCTCCGGGAAAACGCCATGCCAAGGCAACGCTTTCAGCATCCGGACCTAAAATTTCACGTACAACAGGTGCTGTAATTGGAGTTTCCTTCGGTAAATCCAGTTTCGGCAGATCAGGATTCGGTTTCAAACCACCGAAATACTTATCAATGGTTGCAATCATCTGATCGGGATCGAAATCACCTGAAAGACAGATAGCCATGTTGTTGGGCACATACCATTTCTTATAATATTCCTTGATATTGGTGATAGAAGGATTCTTCAGGTCTTCTTGTGTACCAAGTACGGTCTGTGTGCCGTAAGGATGGTGTGGGAAAAGAGAAGAAAGTACAGCCTCGTATACCTTACGCGGGTCGCGGGTCAGTGACATGTTCTTTTCCTCATAAACTGTTTCCAGCTCAGTATGGAAACCACGGATTACGCAATTTTCAAAACGTTCTGCCTGGATTTTGGCCCAGTTGTCAATCTGGTTGCTGGGGATATCTTCTGTATAGCAAGTTACGTCGAAGCTGGTATAGGCATTCGTTCCGTTGGCACCGATGGCAGCCATCAGCTTGTCGTATTCGTTAGGAATGGCATACTTGGAAGCTTCGTAAGAGATACTGTCTATTTTTGCATAAATAGCTTTACGCTCAAGACTGTCGGTAGTCTTACGATAGATTTCAAACTGTGCTTCGATCTGGTCGAGCAAAGGTTTCTCAATCTCGTAGTTTTGGGTACCGAAGTTTGTGGTACCTTTGAACATCAGGTGCTCAAAGTAGTGAGCTAACCCGGTTGTTTCTGCAGGGTCGTTCTTTCCACCTACACGTACGGCAATGTACGTCTGTATGCGCGGTGTTTCCTTGTTAACGGTCATGTAAACTTTCAGACCATTGTCCAGAGTGTAGATGCGCGCTTTCAGCGGATCGTTGGGAACTGTTTCATAACTGTACTTTGAAGTACAACTTCCTAAACTTATCGCTACCAGTAGGATAAGCATTAAACCAATTTGTCGGAATAGTTTGTTCATAAGCTGACTTATTAGATTGATAACTGCAAAAATATGCGTTTTTTTCATACCTTTGCACGCAAAAAGTAAATATTTTCATAATTAGATACTAATTTCAATCGTAAATCGTTAAATCGTAAATAGGACTTATGATTACCATAGAACAACTGAAAGACGTAAAGGAGCGCACCGAAGCCCTCTATCGCTATTTGGATATAGAAGGAAAGAAAATCCAGGTAGAAGAAGAACAGTTGCGTACCCAGGCTCCCGGTTTTTGGGATGACCAGAAGGCTGCCGAAGCGCAGATGAAAAAGGTGAAAGGTTTGCAACAATGGATAGCCGGTTATAATGAAATAAAGACATTGTCGGAAGAGTTGCAACTGGCTTTCGACTTCTACAAAGACGAACTTGTTACGGAGGAAGAGGTAGACGAAGCTTATGCCAAGGCTTCCACTGCTATCGATGAGCTTGAATTGAAAAATATGCTTCGAGAGGAGGCCGACCAGATGGACTGTGTGTTGAAAATTAACTCCGGTGCAGGTGGTACGGAAAGCCAGGACTGGGCAAGCATGCTGATGCGTATGTATTTGCGCTATGCTGAAACCAATGGTTATAAAGCTGTGATCTCCAACTTGCAGGAAGGTGATGAAGCAGGTATCAAAACTTGTACCATCGAAATTTCGGGTGATTATGCTTATGGATACCTGAAGGGAGAAAATGGTGTGCATCGTCTGGTACGTGTATCTCCTTACAATGCGCAAGGTAAGCGTATGACTTCTTTCGCTTCGGTCTTTGTTACTCCGCTGGTAGATGATACCATTGAGGTGAACATTAATGTTGCCAATATTTCTTGGGATACTTTCCGTTCCAGTGGTGCCGGCGGTCAGAATGTGAACAAGGTGGAGTCCGGTGTCCGTCTGCGCTATCAGTTCAAAGACCCGTATACGGGCGAGGAAGAAGAAATCCTGATTGAAAATACGGAAACCCGCGATCAGCCCAAGAACCGTGAAAATGCAATGCGTCAGCTGCGTTCTATCCTGTATGATAAAGAACTTCAGCACCGCATGGCCGAACAGGCTAAGGTGGAAGCCGGTAAGAAGAAAATCGAATGGGGCTCTCAGATACGAAGCTACGTATTCGATGACCGCCGTGTAAAAGACCACCGTACTAACTTCCAGACTTCGGATGTCAATGGAGTGATGGATGGAAAACTGGAAGGATTCATCAAGGCGTATCTGATGGAGTTTGCAGGACAAGGAGAATAAATCAAAACTCTGCTATACAGTAAATGGGTATCACCTGATGAAGGAAAGGTGATACCCATTCTTTTTTTAAGTGAATCATATTTGATAGGTAGGGAGAAGATATTAAGTTGATATGAATAAATTTTCTCTTTTATTTTGGAAACTTCCCGAATTTCATGTTACTTTGTTATCAGTTGAACTTTAATACTAAAAGCACATTATGGGAAAGAATAAGAAAAAGGTTATGCATAGCCGTAAAGAAGAAGAACAAGCTAAGAAAGTGTTGTTGATTATTGGTGTATCTGCATTGATATTGGTGCTGGTAATGCTGATAGGATACTCTTTCTTGGGGAAATAAGAAATAGATGTCACAAGAAATAGAACGGAAATTCCTCGTGACGGGGGAGTATAAATCGAGGGCGTATGAACAAAGCCGCATTGTGCAAGGTTATATCAGTAGCGCAAGAGGCCGAACCGTGCGGGTACGTATCCGTAGCGGAAAGGGATACCTTACGATAAAAGGTGCTTCCGATGCCTCAGGCCTCAGCCGTTATGAGTGGGAAAAAGAAATTCCACTGAATGAAGCGGAGGACCTGATGAAGCTCTGTGAGCCGGGAGTTATAGACAAGACCCGTTATCTGGTACGGAGCGGGCAGCATACGTTTGAGGTGGATGAGTTCTACGGTGAGAACGAAGGACTGGTAGTTGCTGAAGTAGAATTGGCTTCGGAAGACGAAGCTTTCGAGAAACCGGACTTCATAGGTCGGGAGGTGACGGGTGACATTCGTTACTATAACTCACAATTGAGGAAGTGTCCCTATACGACTTGGTGAAGTTTAACAGCTTGTCAACAGGAAGTTAACTCTTTGCAAGCGGCTGCTAATCAGATATATTCAGAGCAAGAAATGGAGAAACTTTATGAATATCTGCCGAGAGAACTGGTAACTTTTGTGTTGGTAACCTTATTCTCTTTATTGATAGGTCTTTCACAGCGGAAAATCAGTTTGAAGCGTGAAGGTGAAACGACCTTGTTCGGTACGGACCGTACGTTCACTTTTATAGGTATTCTGGGGTATTTGCTTTATATTCTCGATCCGGTGGAATATCGCTTGTTTATGGGTGGAGGAGCGATATTAGGTCTGTTGCTCGGGCTGAATTATTACGTCAAGCAATCTCAATTCCATGTATTCGGAGTTACTACCATTATTATTGCACTGATCACTTATTGTATTGCTCCCATTGTAAACACGCAACCCTCCTGGTTTTATGTGATGGTGGTGGTGACGGTATTGCTTTTTACAGAATTGAAGCATACCTTTACGGAACTTGCGCAGCGTATGAAGAATGACGAAATGATCACTCTTGCCAAGTTCCTTGCCATCAGTGGCATTATACTGCCGATGCTGCCGAATGAAAACCTGATTCCTGATATTAATCTGACACCTTATACAATCTGGCTGGCTACGGTGGTGGTATCCGGCATCTCTTATTTGTCTTATCTGCTGAGGCGGTATGTTTTCCGTGAATCTGGTATTCTGGTATCCGGTATCATCGGTGGTTTATATAGTAGCACGGCAACCATTTCCGTGCTGGCACGCAAGAGCCGTAAGGCGCCTGTGCAGGAAGCACCGGAATATGCAGCAGCCATGTTGCTGGCTGTGAGTATGATGTTTCTCCGTTTCCTTATATTAATAGGTATATTCAGTAAGGAAATTCTTGCGGCTATCTATCCATATTTGCTTATTATGTCTTTAGTGACGGCCGGAGTAGCCTGGTATCTGCATCGGAGGCGTAAACAAGTTCCGGCAACAGACGAAGAGGCTGAAGAAGAAGATACTAGTAACCCGTTGGAATTTAAGGTTGCACTTATCTTTGCCGTTCTGTTTGTGATATTCACTATTGTGACGCATTACACTTTACTTTATACAGGCACTGGTGGATTGAATGTGCTGTCGTTTATTGCCGGGCTGAGTGATATTACTCCGTTTATTTTGAATTTATTGCAAGGTTCGGGAGTTGCTGTTATGGTGGTGACGGCTTGCTGTATGCAGGCTATTGTGAGCAATATTGCCGTAAATATGTGCTATGCGTTGTTTTTTGCAGGTGGGAAGAGCCCGTTGCGCCGGTGGGTATTGCGTGGGTTTGGTGGTGTGATTGCAATCAATGTCTGTTTGCTTCTTTTCTTCTATTTGCTATAGATTTTATTAGGATACTTACAAATATTCTCTATTATCCCCTTTTCTTTGTGCTTTTTTAACTCCGAAATTCTCGTAGATAAAGAAAAAGAGCCTATTTTTGCTGCATCCATGTGACAAAATGACTACATTATACGTCTAATACAAAAACAGTCAACTAAATATTCATCAAACAAACAAAAACAGAAATGAAAATTAAATGCTCTTTGCTGCTCATTATGCTGGTGGTATCCTCATTGGTAGCGGCACAGAATGCGGCACCTCTGTTCCAGATTAAGGGAGTCTTGCTTGATTCGCTGACACAGGAAGGAGAACCTTATGCCACAATTAAAATCGTAAAAAAGGAAGCACCTGCCAAGGCCCTGAAAATGCTGGTTACGGATATGAAAGGTAAGTTCCAGGAAAAAGTGCCCGGAACGGGTAATTTCGTGATGACGATTTCTTCCATTGGTAGAAATACGATTGTGAAAGATTTCACAGTGAAAGCCGGAGAAAAACTTGTTGATTTCGGAACACTGTACATTACGGATGCTTCCAATGAATTGGGACAAGTAGAAGTGGTAGCCCAAAAACCGCTGGTGAAAGCTGATATCGATAAAATAGAATATAATGTGCAGGATGACCCTGACTCAAAATCCAATTCTGTATTGGAAATGCTTCGTAAAGTACCCTTGGTCACGGTAGACGGTGAAGACAACATCAAGGTGAACGGTAGCAGTAGCTTTAAGGTATATGTGAATGGTAAACCTAACAATATGATGAGTAACAATCCGACAGAAGTACTGAAAAGTATGCCTGCCAATTCTATTAAGCATATTGAGGTAATTACGAACCCTGGCCCTAAGTATGATGCTGAAGGTGTGGGTGGTATCCTGAATATCGTTACTGTAGGTAGCGGATTGGAAGGTTATACAGCTACATTTAGCGGAAATGTTAGTAACATGGGAGCCGGAGGCGGTTTGTTCGGTACTGTGAAGAGTGGTAAACTGACGGTGAGTGCACGCTACAATTATAATTATAATGACCGCCCACGTAGTTATTCCGGTGGAAATCGCCGTACGGTAGGTGATATTACTGAAGGCTCTTCAGACCTGGACTACGACGGCAGCAGCAAGGGACATGGTAATTTCCAGTCAGGTAGCATGGAAGCCAGTTATGAAATTGATACCTTGCGTCTGGTTTCTATGTCATTCGGACTCTGGGGCGGTGGAAACAATAGTACCAGCATCAACAATACTTTGGCTACTGCACCCGGCACAAGTAATGAGTTATATCGCTATGTGTCAGACGGCAGAAGTAAGAGCTCATGGTATTCTATCGACGGTGGCGTTGACTATCAACGTATGTTCCATGTGAAAGACCGTATGTTTACCTTATCTTATAAGATCAATACCAGCCCGCAGACCTCGGATTCATACTCCACTTATAATGATATGCATGCCGCTACTGATTGGGAAGACTTCCTGAAGCGTCTGTATGACCTGAATAACGATGGTTCTCAGAATACTACGGAGCATACTTTCCAGGCTGACTATACAACGCCTATCGGCAAGATACATACACTGGAAGCCGGAGCTAAATATATTCTCCGTGACAACTCTTCGGAAGACGACCGTTATGAACGTCAAATAGGAACTACGGGAGACTATGTACTGGATGAAGAACATAGCTCACATTACAAGCATCAGAACGACATTCTGGCTGCATATATGGGTTATGGGCTGAGGGTGAAGAAGATCTCCGGAAGACTGGGTGTGCGCTATGAGCATACCAAACAAGAAGTGAAATATTTGTTGGGAAGAGGTGATAATTTCAACAAGAACTTTGATGATGTGGTGCCTTCTGCAAGTATCGGCTATAAGCTGACGGATATGTCTAACCTGCGTTTTGGTTATAATATGCGTATTTACCGTCCGGGTATTTGGTACCTGAATCCTTATCTTGATGATAGTAATCCTACTAACATCAGCCAAGGTAACTCTCACCTCGATAGTGAAAAGAGCCATTCATTCAACTTGAGTTACAGTAACTTTACTCAGAAGTTCAATATCAATCTTTCAGCACGTTACAGCTTTACTAATAATAGCATTGAGCGAGTAACAGAACAAGTGAAGGATACGGATATTCCAGGTTTGCAGAATCCTACTGGTAAAGAGGTACTTTATTCTACTTACCAGAACATCGGTAAGAGCAGAAATGCCAGTCTGAGTGGGTATGTAAATTGGAATGCTACTTCTAATACTCGTATCTATGCTAACTTTTATGGAAACTATACTTATATGGAAGGTGCCAATGGATTGAAGAATGACGGTTGGAATCTGTTTGCCTATGGTGGTGCGCAGCAATCTTTGCCTCATGATTGGCGTATCAGTTTGAATATCTATGGTCAGACACCTTGGATTATGCTGCAAGGAAAGGGTAGCAGCTTCTTTGACTATGGATTGAGTGTGAATAAGTCATTCCTGAATAAGCGTTTGACATTGTCAGCATTTGCCAGCAACTTCTTTAAGAAATACACAAGTCCTACTTCAAGTATAGAAGGTGTAGGATTTACCCAGGATAGCTGGAATCGGTATACTCGTCAGCGCTTTGGTGTAAGCGTTAGCTATCGTATCGGTGAATTGAAGGCCAGCGTGAAGAAAGCTGCACGCACCATCAGTAATGATGATGTGAAAAGTGGCGGCGGCGAAGGCGGTGGCGGTGGAGAATAATCCATTACTGACATATTAAACAGATTAAAAAAAGGGAGCTTAATTGAAGTGCCCCCCAAAAGTTTTTTGTTTAACTTTTGAGGGGCATTCTTTATGGCAACCTCTTCTTTTTATCAGTTATCTGATAAGTGGATATTCCAGACACATGATTGTTCCATCCATCGTCATCACAATTACCCTTCCTTTCCCTGCATTGATCAGAGAAGTGATTGCCGAATGGGAAATTTTATGAGACCACACAATGCCGCTTCCATCTGTCTTCACAGCATGGAGCACACCAAATTCGGTAGGAATAAAGACTAATTGTCCGGTCGTTTCCATGCGGGTGGGAATGAAATTGCCCTTGTATGGCATCGAAGTACTCCAAAGTGTGGTGTACTCCCCGTGAGAGATATCTACGGCAGTTATGTTATCCTTAATCCCTTTCACATACATTGTTTTTCCGTCCGGTGAGAATCCGAGGGACTCTCGCCCTTTTGCTTTGTCGGAAGCCCAAAGAATGTCTCCGTTATCGGGCTGGAAGGCACGTATGAAATAATCTGAACTGAGGACAATGACTTGTTCGGCCTTCTTGCTTTGATCGGTATAAGGTAGCACTATCGGCCAGCAGGCGCCCGGTGAAAAATATCTGCCCCGCTTGGTATCGAACTCCCATACCTTCTTTCCCGTCTTTCGGTCGATGGCATAGAACATGGCTCCCCAGGTTCCTATATATACATGTTCTTTGTTTACAGCAGGGCGCGATTCTATGTATCCCTGCAAACCTTCGCAAACCCAGTTTAATGTGCCGTCGGCCAGTTTCAGAGAGTAGAACTTACCGTTGCTGCTACCGATGTAAATGGTTTCGTTGGCAACCACCGGACAAGCCACAATAGGATAGTTGGTATTGTATTTCCAACGTACGGTTCCCCGCTTCTTGTCCAGCGCATAGACGAAACCGTCGCACGAAGAAACGATGACGAGTTTCGGGGTAATGAAAGGGGCGGAGAAGATTTTGTTTCCCGTAGTGTAGGTCCACAAGGTTTCTCCGTTGGTGGTATTAAGGGCATGAACCACACCGGCAGTATTAGTATAAACGTATAGGTTACCATCGATGCCGGCTTGTGAGGCCACGTCCGTCACATCTTTGAGTTTCCAAACCTCACGGATGGAAGGGTAGGTAGCATTGATAGAAAAGTCCGGGCGATAGTAAATCGTATCCTTCTTTTCGGCAGGAGATTGCAGTTGAATAGTGTTCCAAGCCGGACGGGTTTCGACTTTGATGATCCGTTCGTTGAACTCCAGTGTATTACCACGCAGGTGTACCAGATTATATCCGCCTATGGGATCTTCCCTTCTTAAGGAAGAACGACCTATAACGGCAGGAATACCTTCGGCATCGTAAGCATGGTTCACGTGAAGGTGACCGCCGAGTACAGCTTGTATATTACGCGTCTTAAGAATGTCGATAACTTCGTACCAGTTACTCAGGTCCTGATTGAGAGGAAAGTGATTGATGAAGATAATGGGTTGCTTTGCCGGAGTAGCACGGACGATGGAATCGAGCCACAGAATCTCTTCGCGGGGGATGTGAGGCGGTCCCATACGTAGGCTTGGTCCGGCGCCACAGCCGATGAAACGAACTCCCTGCCAGTCATAACAAAAATGGGAAGCTTGGAAAATCTTGTCGAACATCGTGCATCCGTTTTCACTCCAGTTTACATCATGGTTGCCAGGAATGAGAAAATAAGGCTTCCTGAAATCTTTCAGAATGTCTTGCAGCAAATAGAATTCTTTGGTATCACCGAATTCGGTGACATCGCCGCTGAGAATAGTGAAGTCAACATCTGGATTAGCATTGATGTCTTCAATGGATTGCCGCAGATCATCTTCGGCATAGGCGAAAGAATTGAGGTGTACATCGCTGAGCCAGGCGAAAGTGAAGGCTCGTTGGTTACTGTCTTGCCCGTAGGAGAGGACGGACAGCGCTATCACGCAGATAGTCAATAAAATTCTTTTCATGATTTTTGGGGGTATTAGTAAGTGTTCCCCCAAAGATAAAAAGTTTCTGCGGTAAAACATTACTTTTACCGTAAAAACAAATAAGTTTAAGGGAAAGACGGATCATTTGTGCCCCACCATTTACACCAGTGCTCATCAATGTTTCCACTTCACCCAGCGTTTCAGAAACTCGCCATGCAGCAGCACCGTCACCACAGGATTCCTGAGCAATAGTCAGTGCAATGTGCTCGTCGAATACTCCGGCGAAAAGAGCCATCTTTTTGAAGAGGTTTACATCTGCCGACAAAGATAGATGATGTTTTTATTGCCTGGTCAGGATGATGTTACAGATACTTTTCATCACGTTACATCTTTAGGATGAAATCTTTAAAGATGAGAGATAATACCTGATCTATTTAGTCAATATTCAAAAAATATTCATTTAGGTTTTGTGTAGGCTTCAAATCAAGCTTCTTTCTCAATCTGTACCGGTTATTCTCTACCGCACGGACTGAAAGGTTCATCAGTGAAGCGATGTCCTTGGTCTCCATATTCAATCTGAGGCAGGCGCAGAGGCGGAGGTCGTTGTTGGTGAGTTGCGGATGCATCTCTTTCAGTCGCTTGAAGAAGTTACGATGCTTTTGCTCAAACTTGATAAGGAACATTTTCCAGTCATCTTCGGTGTCGAGATTGTTGGCGAGCAGATTGTTTATCTTCTGATAAAAGGGGATCAATCCTTTCTGTGTATTCCGGGCACAGATATCATCTACCATTTCTTTGAGTTTCAGAATGAGTTCGTTCTTGTGGATGATAAATGAAGTCTGAGTGAAGATCTCAGCATCTTTTTCTTCGATTTCATTCTGGAGTTGCTCGTTCATCAAACGCAAGTGTGCAGCTTCCTGGGCTTTCATACGGCGCAGATGTTTGGTTTGCAGGCGCCGTTTCATCAGGTAGAAGGTACCGAATAAGGCAGCAATGATGAGGGCACAGCAGGTCAGATACCACCCAACGGTATTGTACCAGGGGGGAAGTACATTAAATTCCAGAAGGGTATCCGGTGAGTAATTATTCAGTCCATCTGTAGTTCGCAGGCGCAATGTATACTTGCCTTGTGGTAGACGGGCATAGGAAATGCTATTCAGTTGTTTCGGGGCACTCCAGGTGCTATCCATTTCCTCCAGTTGGTATTGTACAGAGAGATTTCCGGCAAATGCGGCATTGACAGAGAAACCGACAGTAACTGTATTGTCTTGAAAAGGGATGTGGATACTCTGGTTAATATCTATAAAACCTGCATTCAACTCTTTTCCGGCATGAATAAACTCCAGATTAGGAGCGGAAAGCTCTACGGTCTGCCGCTTACTGAGGTGGGAGTTATGGAGAATGAAGCCTGCATCCAGACAAATAAGTGAAAGTGAGTCGTTGAGGACGGCGATGTTCTCGTAGGCAGTGATGAGCGAGAGATTATCAGCTTCTACTTTATAGGCTTCGCGGATACGTGCAATGTAACCATCGTAAAAGAAACGATAGACTGATGAACCGGTAATGGCCCAACTCTCTTCGCTATCAATGGGGACGATACGTTTAAGATCATGTATGGTTTCGAAGCAGCGGTTCAGGTGCTGTTCAAGTTGCAAGTTGTCGTTGACCTCGTCATAGATATAAAACTGGTCATTGCCTAAGAAGAGGATACGTCCGCCCGATTTGAATAGTTGCAGCCGGGCAGGGAGCGAACTGTCTTTTTCATTACCATAATAAGTATAATAGCGGAAGGCATTTTGTTCATCATTCAGCCGACATTTATATACGCCCCGACTGGCGGTTTCCAACCATATATTTCCAAGATGGTCTACTTCGGCATTATATATCGGGTCGGATATCTGTCGCATGGAATTTAATTCTCCGGTAGTTCTGTTCAGTATCAGCAAGTTATCGTAGGTAATGATGATTTGTATCTGTTTTCCATTGATGGTTGCCTCCAGTGTACGGAAGACTCCGGTATTGACACGGTAAGGGTGGCGGATGCGGAAGTCGGGAAGGATTTCCAGTAATCCGTTGGTGTGTGCACAGAATAATCGTCCATCTATTTTTCGAAAAGACCATACTTGTCCCTGTGTACCTTCTATTAATTTGAGAGAGGAGAATACATCCAGCTCATTGAGTTTGTTATACTGGGTATAGTAGATTCCCTGATTTGTACCGATAAGCAGGTTGTCATGCCAGATAGTAGCATCATATATACCCCCGAATCCACCATCGGTAGAACGGTAGTAACTCAATCCGTCAGTATAGCGAATGTAGGCGAGACCGCGATCCAGGGCTGCCCAGATGTTATTCTGATTATCTTCGTAGAGAGACAGAACGGTATTGTTCTGAAGAATGTTGGTGGTAGAGAAATGGTTGAGGATGTTTCCGTGGGTATCGACCTCATATACACCGCTAAGTTGCGTACCCAGATAATAAGTGTTCCGTTTGGCGGAATAGATAGCACAGTTTAATTCCTGGCCTCTTAACTGTCGGGAAAGAGATAGGTTCCAAGGAATAAAGTTCTTTTGGTCATAGATGTAAATTTCTCCGGTGGAAGTACCTATCAAATAGCGGTCAGTGTCGTAAGGCAGGATGACGCGAGTGGTAGTACCGTTCAGGAATTCGCTTCCGGGAATTTTGCCGAGTATTCCATTATTCAGTTGATAAAGGGCACCGTACATTTCCTGTACCCAGTATTCACTTCGTACTTTCAGCAGTAGTAGAAAAGCGCTTGGCCCGTCGATGGGAGTGATTGTTTGATGGTCGTATACATAGATGTGGCTGAAGGATTGGAAATATACTTTATTACCATCTATCCAAATGCGCCAGAAACTTTGATTGTCGAGTGGATTGTCTCCTTTAATTAATCCTTTGAGGGAAGTGTATTTCAACTCTCCCGATTGGTCGCGATCCCAGCGACCCAGGTCCTCGGAACCACCACTATATATGGTCTGATGCGATTCTACGGCAATGGCACGCACGATGCTGGCATTCGGCGTTTGATAAAGTTTCCATTCCATACCGTCGGATGCCAGTAACCCGATGCTGTTTCCGAAGTACATGATGCCTTTTTCATCTTGCCCGATAGACCAATTTTTATTGGCAGCGTGATATTTGTCACGTGAGAGGTTGGTGACATAAGGTTTTTGATTGGCAAATAGGGTAGCGCAGACAAAAAGGGACACACAGGTTATGATGATGTTCTTTCGGATGTCCATAAATAGGTTGAATAAAGGTTAGAAAAGGCCATGACCTTATTGTTATTCTTGGGACAAAGATAGTTAATTTAAGGTAAGGGCAAAAAATATGGGAAGATTCTTCTTAATATGAAAGTCTCTCCCCATGTTTCTATTTAAATCCCAGTTTTTTTAATCCTGTCTGTACATCGGGATGACTCATGAAGAGTTTCCATAATAATCCTGTACGATAGTTTTCTATCATTACGACTATAGGTCCTTGGTCTATAGCAAGATAGCGCTTAGGATACCAATCTTCTGTTTCACTGAAGGCATCATAGAAACCATAAGGTCCGAGCACTCTATCCTCCATTTTATAAAGATGGCGCATTACTTCCAATGAATATTCAGGAGTATAGACAATGGAAGAAAGAGCGGCAGTGGGAGAGATGACGCCATGGTCTGCAAGCTCATTAGGGGCATGGGCAGCGTATCCGTTAACGGAATAACTGGCTGTCAGTCCCCAACAGTCAGGTCCAAAACCCTTCCATTGCTTGGGGTTACGGATACAATAGGCGCGATTGATAAGGGTGAGATTGCGCATCTCATCGAGATAACCGGGACAGTATTTGTCGGATAGATTTGTCGGATCTAATCCGAGGAATGAATAGTGTGCCCAGAAAAGGGGACCGGCTTCGCACCCTTGGTAACGCAGGTGAAGTTCGATATCTTCTACTTTATGGGGATCGACAATAGCGCCTTGCTCTGCCCAACCATCGTGATAGACCTCGGCGGGAATACTGTGTGTAGGAGAGGCGGCGGCAAGGATGTACATGATGAGGCACTCGTTGTAACCATATACCGGAAAATTCATTTCCCAACCGTATTCGGGACTCCAATGCCAGTAAAGCACGTTCTGATCGTTTTGTCGATAGAAGTTCCAGTCTACTTCACGCCAAAGGGTGTCGATACGTACGGCTAGGGCTTGCTCTTCGGTCGAACCGCTGACGTAATATTGGTGTACGGCTAGTAAGCCCTGCATAAGGAATGCTGTTTCTACGAGATCGCCTCCATTATCTTTCTGACCGAAAGGTTTCACTTTGCCGGTATCTCCATACCACCAGTGAGGATAAGCACCATGAAACCGATCGGCAGTCTCGAGGAAAGAAACAATCTTTTCCATACGGGCCAGTCCTTCTTCACGGGTGATGTATCCGCGGTCGATACCTGCCAATATAGCCATAATTCCGAAACCACTGCCACCGGTAGTTACTACGTGCTGGTCATCTTCGGGATAGATGCCGTCCATATGGATGCGCTCACATGCCAGTCCGCTGTTAGGTTCGGCACCTTCCCAGAAATAGTTGAAGGTGCGGCGTTGTATGGTATCCATCAGTGCTTCGTCGCTTATGGAACCGGATTTTACTGTCGGGCTTTTACATTGTGTAAAGCCTGATAGTAATAAGAGCAGTAATAAGCTATATTGTATCTTCATATCTACTTTTATTGAAGGGTTATATTAACAAGTACGGGATTGTGGTCGGAAAGAAAACCGTTCTCCGGGGTGTCTTGAATGACTCGGTAGCGGTCTGTTTTTGTTCCGTTCGTCACAAATACATAGTCCAGCAACACACGCTTTTCCATTGGCAAACGACCGAAGTCATGGAAAGACCAGGACGGGCCATACATGACGGTTGCTACTTTGGATGTATTTTTCATTCCTCCTTTTTCAAGTGTTTGCAGGGGAGCTTCGCCGGGTGTACAATTGAAGTCGCCGGTGATGATTGCAGGCATGTGAGGGGCGGTTTCCTTGATTTTATTCAAGATAAGTTGTACACCTTCTTTGCGGGCTGTTTTCCCGTCATTGTCCAGATGGGTATTGAAGAAAACCAGCTTTTTTCCATCGCTTTTTTTCTGTAATATAGCCCATGTGGTGATGCGGTTATAAGATGCATCCCAGCCTCTGACACCTATAGTTTCAGGCTGTTCACTGAGAGAAAAATTGCCATGTTCCACAAGTGTGAACCGGTCGGTCTTGAAAAATACCGGACAATATTCACCGGCTTCTTTGCCATCGTCACGTCCTACACCCAAAGCGGTATATTGCGGAAGACCTAGTTTTAGGTCTTCCATCTGATTGTGACATACTTCCTGCATTCCCAGCAAGTCAGGCTGATAGTAGGCAATCATCTTGCAAACGTTGTCCTTACGATATTTCCAATTGTTGGCACTATCTGAAGGGGCGTCTAGGCGGATATTGAAAGTCATAACTTCCAATGGCTGCTCATTTTGTGTAGGTTGGTCTTTACAACTGCCAAAGAGTATCAGACCACACATGCAGGTCAGTAAAGTTCTGTGTTTCATGTTCCTTCGTTTTAAAATACTATTATTTCAAACTCAGATGAGTCGTTTTTACACTTTGGCTGTTCCCCCCGATCATTATGTCGAAGTCTCCCGGTTCGGCTACGTAGTTGAGTTCATAGTCGTAGAAGCGCAGTAATTCCGGAGTGATTTTGAAAGATACAGTCTTACTTTCACCCGCTTTGAGGAAAATTTTATCAAACCCTTTCAGTTCTTTTACCGGACGGGTGATGCTTCCTACAAGGTCACGGATATAAAGTTGCACTACTTCTGCACCATCGTACTTACCGGTATTGGTTACCGTGACCATAGCAGTAACAGAACCATCCTGTCCCATAGTCGGGGCGCTCAGAGTTATGTCGCTGTATTGAAAGTTGGTATACGACAAACCATAGCCGAATGGATACAATGGATCGTTGTCTACATCCAGGTAATTACTACGGAATTTTTCGAACCATTTGCCTTCAAGTAAAGGACGACCGGTATTTTTATGATTGTAAAACAAAGGTATTTGGCCTACGTTTTTGGGGAATGTCATCGTTAGTTTGCCGCTGGGATTTACATCGCCGAACAATACATCGCCAATGGCGTATGCTGCCTCACTTCCACCGAACCATACATTCAGGATGGCGGGCACATGCTCCTGTTCCCAAGTCAACGTTAGTGGGCGACCTGTAAAGAGCGTCAGTACAACAGGCTTTCCAGTTTTCAGCAAAGCTTCCAATAGAGTGCGCTGTACATCGGGAAGAGCCAGGTTAGTGCGGCTTGAACTTTCACCACTCATTTCAGATGATTCTCCCAATGCGGCTATTATTACATCTGCATTAGCGGCCACTTTCAGCGCCTCATCCAGCATCTCTTTGTCTGTACGATTATCACGATTTAATGAACGGCCGAACATTGTGGCACGTTCTTCGTAGGCTGCATCACTGATGAGGTTACTACCTTTGGCATAAGTGATGTTTACCTTGCCTTTCATCATCTCTTTCAATCCTTCGTACACAGAAGGATAGTCGTTGAGGCGTGCGGCTACACTCCAGGTACCCGGCATGTTATTGCGGGTATTTGCCAGTGGGCCGATGACAGCCACCGTACCTTCTTTTTTCAAAGGAAGTGTTGGGTTTGCAGAGGAACCTGACTTGTCGTTTTTCAGGAGTACAAAGCTCTCTCCCGCAATCTTACGAGCAGCGTCGCGATGTTCCTTGGTGAAGATGTCACGCTTCGGGCGTTTCAGGTCGCAGTACTTATAAGGATTGTCGAATAATCCCAGTTTGTATTTGGCTTCAAGGATGCGGCGACAGGCTTTGTCCAGGGTTTCCATACTGATCTTGCCTTCGTCTATGGATTTCTTGATTGTACCCGTGAAGCCTTCACTTACCATGTCCATATCCACGCCTGCATTGAGTGCACGTGCGGAAACAGTCTGCAAGTCACCGATGCCGTGCGCTATCATTTCGGAGATACCGGTAAAGTCTGTCACCACAAAGCCGTCGAAGCCCCATTGCTTGCGCAGTACGTCGGTCATCAGCCATTTATTGGCCGTGGCTGGTATGCCGTCTATTTCGTTGAAAGACGCCATTACGCTGCCTACACCTGCATCTACGGCAGCTTGGTAGGGATACATGTATTCGTTGAACATACGGTTACGACTCATATCTACGGTATTGTAATCACGTCCGGCTTCTCCGGCACCATACAGTGCGAAGTGCTTTACACATGCCATAATTTCATCGTTGCGCTTCAGTTGGTTGTTGAGGTCGATACCCTGATAACCCGATACCATTGCTTTAGCGATGGCTCCACCCAAGAATGGGTCTTCGCCGTTACCCTCGCTGACGCGTCCCCAGCGCGGATCACGGCTGATGTCTACCATCGGGCTGAATGTCCAGGAAATACCATCAGCACTGGCCTCGATGGCTGCAACGCGGGCAGATTTCCTGATGGCTTCCATATCCCAGGAACAGGAGAGGCCTAATGGAATAGGGAAAATGGTTTCGTAACCATGCACTACGTCCATGCCGAATATCAGGGGGATGCCCAGGCGTGACTTCTCTATGGCCAGTTTTTGTACATCGCGTATCTTCTCCACCCCTTTCAGGTTGAGGAGTCCGCCCACGAGCCCTTGTTCAATCTTTTTTGCCACATCGCTGTTTTGTGCCTGCCCGGTGACGATCTCGCCGGAAACGGGTAGGTTCAGCTGACCGATCTTTTCCTCTACAGTCATCTTCTTCATCAATGCATCGATGAAGCGATCCATGTCCTGCGGAGACTTTTGTGCCTGTATGGCAGCAGTGCTAAGAAACGCTGCTGCTAACAGGACACTTGTTCTTCTGAAAACTTTCTTCATACACTTTGTTTTTTATAAGAACTATCCCCAATCCTCTTCATCTTGGAATGAAGAGAATTGGGATAGCATTGTTTATTAGTAGTTCGGATTCTGTACCAGTACTCCCTTCGATTTATCTATCTCCGTTTGCGGAATAGGCAGGTAAGCGTTTTTATCCTGATACGTTTTACCGGCAGCGGCCAGTACTTCTTTTGCAGTACCCCAACGTACAAGATCGTAGAAGCGTCCTGGTTCGAGAGCCAACTCTACACGGCGTTCGTGCATAATAGCTTTGCGCAGTTCAACCTTATCATTGGTAGTAACTTCGGGCAGGATTTCCTTGTCCAGACCACGGGCATGTGAACGTACCATCTCCAGATATGTTTTGGCTTCGCCCGGCAGATTCTTTTCATTGGCAGCTTCGGCAGCCATCAGTAATACGTCCGTGTAGCGGATAAGGCGGATATTCACCCAGAAACCACCCTTGGTATACTTCTTGCGCAATGATGGTTCAGTGTATGCCTTTTTGTTGAAGTAAGCACCCATGGCTGTGGAAACGGGAGATTCGCCGTAAGGCTTATTGGTATTGGCTTCCGTGATAGGTTCATCGATGCTGCGGCGGAAGTAGAGTAAAGTGGCATCTTTACGCGGGTCACCCGGTTCAAAAGCTTTGCCCAATTCTGTGGTAGCCATGTGCCATCCCCAGCCTAAGTTCCAGTCGCCGGAGCCGCGTACACCTTGTACTTCGCAGAACTGGCTACCTATGGTAAGGCTGTTCTTCAATGCATCTGTAGATTCACACTGCAACTCGAAAATACTGGAACCACAGTTCTCGCCTTCTACGGTGAAGATCTTATCTACCGGAGTGTCGAGGTTGTAAAGGCCTTTACCAATCACTTCGGTAGAGAGTTTATACATGTTATCCCAGTCGTTACGCATCATATAGGTACGTGCATGCAGTGATCGTACGGCACCCCAGGTAACGCGACCTGTATAGTTTGAATCCCATTGCAAGGGCAGAAGTTTTTCTGCTTCAGTCAGATCGTTATCAATCTGTGTATAGATTTTATTAATACCGCTTTTTGCTACATTTGCGTCGGCAGAATCTACAACCTTGAAGGTGATCAGAGGCACTTCTCCCCAGGCACGTACCAGGTTGAAATAACAGTAGGCGCGGAAGAAAAGGGCTTCTCCCTTGTTGCGCATGGTTTCCGTATCTGTCTTTCCTTCTTTCTCGATGTCATCCAGCACTTCATTACACTGAAAGATGATCTTATAGTTCTGAGTCCAGTAAGCTCCCATAGTTCCATTGGAGGCTGTGTATTCGAAATCGTCGTACATGGCTGCCACATCGGCGCCGTCGCCTGCCGAACTACCCTTCTCGGAGTCTTCGCTGCGTGCCATTTCTATCATGAAAGAGGGAATACCGGCAGTGATGTTATAGCTGCGCATCAGGTAATATACATTATAAATCTTTCCACCTAAAAGAGCGTTGGGGGCATCGTCTTCCGTGAATTGTCCCAGCGGGTCGCGGTCCAGGAAATCATTACAAGAACTGAATGAGATGGCTGCAGAGCCAATCAACAGTGATAGGATATATTTTTGTATCTTCATGTTTTCAATGTTTAATGATTAATGTTTAGTATTTCATTCTTCATTTTAGAAAGTAAGGTTGAAACCAAATGTATAAACTACCGGCATCGGATAGCTACCGTTGTCCACACCAAATGCAATAGCTGTACCGCCCAGCTCGGGTGTGTAACCGGTATTATGTTTCCAAGTCTTTAGGTTCTGAATATTGGCATAGAGCTTGAGCGCTTGTACTCCAATCCTGGAGAGTAATGTCTTATCAAAGTTGTAAGCCAACTGTACGTTACGTATCCGGAAGAAACTACCGTCTTCAATGTAGTATTCAGAGTTCAGGTTATTGATCGTATGCTTCATGTTGAGCAACGGCTGGCTGTTGCTGGTACCTTCACCATGCCAGCGGTTCAGACGCTGCTTCATGAAGTTGAACTGGCTCCAATTGTAGTTGTCCCATGTACGGTAGATTTCGTTACCGGCTTGTCCCATCATGTCAACACCCAGTTCCCAGTTTTTGTAACCTACACTGAAGTTGATGCCGTAAGTCACGTCCGGAGTCGGATCGCCGATCATGGTACGGTCGGCAGGAGTGATTTCACCGTTGCCATCCACGTCTACGAACTTCAGGTCACCCGGTGTAACGGTTGCCAGTGTATTCTTGGGTGAGTTGTCTATTTCAGCTTGGTTTTGATAAACACCTTCTACCTTGTAACCATAGAAGTAACCGATAGGGAATCCGGCCATTGTATAACTCTGGCTCTTGTCACCTGAGATGATAGAATAACCTTCTTGTACAAGACTCAGCACTTTATTTTTGATAGTAGTCAGGTTGCCACCAATGCTGTAGTTCCAGTCACCGATCTGGTCGCGCCAGTTAATGGCAAGTTCAATACCCTTGTTTTCGATAGATCCCAGATTACCAATACCCGGTACTGTTCCTGAAATGCCCGGTACTTCGGCAAGCAGATCTTTCGTGGTTTTCTTGTAATATACACCTTCCAGGTGCAAGCGGTTACGGAAGAAGTTAGCTTCTGCACCGACTTCCCATGCTTCTACCTTTTCCCATCTCAGGGTAGCATTAGGCAGGTAAGAAAGCTGATAGCCCGGATAGATGGCGGACGGAGTACCGAATACGGCAGAGTATGCGTTGCTCAACAAAGGTTCTGCAGGATAAGCTTTGTCCAAATTTTGGTTACCAAGTGTACCCCATGAACCTTTCAGCTTCAACATATCCAGCCAAGTGATATCTTTCATAAATTCTTCTTCGCTGATTAGCCAGCCTGCACCTACAGAGTAGAAATTCTGCCATTGGTTTCCTGTGTACGAGAAAGCGGAAGAACCGTCACGACGGAACGAACCGTTGAATAAATATCTGCCTTTATAGTTGTAAAGGATACGTCCCAGCATTGATACGGTAGCACGTTCCCATTGTGTACTTTCATTGGTGGAAGTACCGGCATCACCGATGCTTACGTACCATTTGTCAGGATTATCAGGAATCACCAGACCTACACCTTGTGCACGGGCAGCTCCCAGATTCTCCAGTTTGTTGTAATAAGTGGTGAAACCGGCAGTAGCTGTCAGGCTATGATCACCCCATGTATTCGTGTAAGTCAACAGATAGTCACTCTGTGTTTTCATCTCTGTCTGTTTGGCTTGGCTGACACCTGTCTTACCATCGCCCAGTGTAACTATGTTTCCTTCGGCACTGGCATCATATACCTGAATGATAGGAGTGAACTTGCGGCTATTGTTAGAAGCATAATCCATAGAGAACATAGCCTTGAACTGGAAATGTTTCAGGAAATCCCATTCAGCATATACGTTCCCCGAACCACGATAGTTCTCGGCACGTGTTGTGTTGGCTTTCAGGTCAACGTCTACCATTGGATTATTCATTTGTGCCTTCTGGAATTCAGGCAAAGTTGTATAAAGGCCGTATTGGTCATTGAATACCGTAGCTACCGGAGTAGCGCGAACAGCAGTGGTTACAGTCTTAGTGTCGGCTGGTAAGATGCGTGCACCGTTGAACTGGAAACCTACTCTGAAGTTATCTGTCAGTTTATACTCATTGCTGACGCTCAGCGTTATTTTGCTGTACTTTTCGTTCTTGATGTTACCTTGTTCATAAGCATACCCGGCACCAAGATAGAAACTATGCTTTTCGGAAGCTCCTGTGATGCTGACATTATTATTGGTGATGAAACCGGTCTGGAAGATTTCGTCCTGCCAGTTAGTGTTACCGTTCCAACCCGTGAAGTCGAATTCGGGATTACCTTCATTTCTTAGCTGTTCGTTATACAGTTCTTTGAATCCGGCTGCATCTACCATTTCAATCTGATTGGGTACGCTCTTAAAGCCAAAAGAGCCGTTAATGTTTACGCGAGTCTGGCCTACTTTAGCTTTCTTCGTAGTGATAATGATAACACCGTTGGCACCACGTACACCGAAGATGGCGAGCGAGGACGGGTCTTTCAGGATTTCCATAGATTCAATATCCTGTGGATTCAGGAAGTTGATGTTGTCGTTAAACAATCCGTCAACTACATACAAAGGTTTGTAACCATTGATAGAGTTGGTACCGCGTACGCGGATTTCAGGGTCTTCACCTGCCCTGCCGGAGTTGATAACCTGTACACCGGCCACTTTACCTTGCAGAGCCGATAATGGATTGGCAACCGGTTTGTTGGCAATCTCGTCACCTTTGATATTGGTGATAGAACCTGTCAGGTCGCGTTTCTTTGCACTACCATAACCGATAACTACTGTTTCGGCAAGCATTTGGGAATCATCTTTCAACTGAACGTTGATAATACTCTGATTGCCTACTTTGATACTTTGTTTCTCCATACCTACGTATGAAAATTGGAGAGTAGCACCCGGAGTAACTTTAATGGAATACTTACCATCAAGGTCGGTTATTACACCGTTAGTGGTACCTTGTACTACAATAGATGCGCCAATCAACGGCTCATTGAATGAATCGGTTACTACACCGGTTACTGTTTTTTCCTGAGCGAATACAGTGGTGCCGGAAAGTACGAGGCACACTAATAGAAATAAACTTTTAAGCCATGAGGCTTTCTCCAAGGGAAGAAGTGTTTTTTTCTTCATTGCATTAAATTTTTTAGTGGATAACTAGGTTGGACCTCATTTCTCGCTTCTTTTGTTTTTGGCGAGAATTAAGTCTGGGGCAAAAGTATGAATAGAAATAAGCCGTGCACAAAAAACACATTCACCACCAATACATATCCCTGATTTTTAACAATTCAAAGACTACTCATTTACTACTCAAATTAATTTAATACCTTGTTCCTTAGTGAAATAAGGAAAGTGTATAATGAAACTTATCTGATAAAAAATAAAAGCCGGAAACAAGTATTGTGTACTGCTTCCGGCTTTTCTATCTATTTATTTATTGAGAATCCCAGTTTCTGCAATCCGTTTTGTACATCCGGATGGCTCATAAAGAGGTTCCATAGCAATCCAGTGCGATAGTTCTCTATCATGACGGCTATCGGGCCTTGGTCAATGGCGAGATATCGCTTGGGATACCAGTTATCAGTTTCGCTAAAGGCATCGTAGAAACCGTAAGGCCCGAATAGCTTATCGCCCATTCCATAGAGGTGCCGCATCACAGCCAGCGACTGCTCCGGTGTATAGACAATGGATGAAAGGGCGGCAGTAGGGGATATAACTCCCTGGTCGTCCCGTTCGTTCGGCATGTGGGCGGCATATCCGCCCACGGAGTAGCTAGCGGTCAGTCCCCAGCAGTCCGGGCCGAAACCTTTGTAGTGCTTCGGATTGCGGATGCAATAAGCACGGTTCACAAGCGTCAGGTTGCGCATTTCGTCGAAGTAGCTGGCGCAATATTCATCTTTCAGGTTTGTCGGATCCAATCCGAGGAAAGAATAATGTGCCCAAAAGAGAGGTCCGGCTTCACAACCTTGATAGCGCAAATGAAGTTCGATGCCTTCTACTTTATGGGGATCGACGATGGCACCGTTCTGTGCCCAACCGTCATGATAGACAGCGGCAGGAACACCATGCGTAGGAGAGGCTGCAGCAAGCAGGTACATGATGAGGCATTCATTATAACCATGTACAGGGAAATCCATTGCCCAGCCATATTCGGGGCTCCAATGCCAGTAGAGTACATTCTGGTCGCCTTGGCGATAGAAATTCCAATCGACATCGCGCCAGAGGATATCGATGCGTTTGGCAAGTGCCTGCTCTTCCGGCGAACCATTGATGTAATATTGGTGTACAGCCAGTAATCCTTGTATCAGGAAGGCTGTTTCCACAAGATCTCCACCATTGTCTTTTTGTCCGAAAGGTTTCACTTTACCGGTATCTCCATACCACCAATGTGGGTAGGCTCCATGAAAACGGTCAGCTTTCTCGAGGAAAGAGGCAATCTTTTCCATACGTGCCAGACCTTCTTCACGGGTGACGTAGCCGCGGTCGATACCTGAAAGTATGGTCATAATACCGAAGCCACTGCCACCGGAAGTGACAACGTTCTGGTCTTTCTCGGGATAGATGCCGTCCATGTGGATACGTTCGGGGGCAAGACCACTGTTAGGCTCTGCGCCTTCCCAGAAGTAATTGAAGGTTCGCCGTTGAACAGTGTCCATCAAAGCATCGTCCGTAAGTCGGGCAGTGTTGCCGGGGTTCGAATTCTTACAAGCTCCGAGAAGGAGCAGGAAGAGAAGGGGAAAGTAGGTTGTTAGTTGTTTCATAATTAATATAGAGGGGAAGTTTAGTGATTAGGGTTTAGTGATAAGTGATTAGTGGGCTGCGCTATTATTCCGCATGGCATTAATCACTTATCACTAAACCCTAATCACTTTATTTAAGTGTTAATTTTGCCGTCTTCACCGTCTGGCTGTTTCCACCGATCATAATATTGAAATCACCGGGTTCGGCTACGTAATTCATATCATAATCATAGAACCGGAGCAGGTCGCGCGTGATGGTGAATGATACTGTTTTACTTTCTCCGGCACGAAGGAAGATCTTATTGAACCCCTTCAGCTCGCGCACCGGACGGGTGATGCTTCCTACAAGATCACGGATATAGAGTTGTACTACTTCCGCACCATCGTATTTACCCGTATTGGTTACAGTAACTACGGCGGTAACAGAACCGTCTTTTCCCAGTGTAGGCGTGCTCAGTGCAATGTCACTATACTGGAAGTTGGTATATGATAATCCATAACCGAAGGGGTACAATGGTTCATTATCCACATCCAGATAATTTGAACGGAACTTTTCGAACCATTTACCTTCTGCCAACGGGCGACCGGTATTCTTATGATTGTAGAACAAAGGTATCTGGCCTACATTCTTCGGGAACGTCATCGTCAGCTTTCCACTTGGATTTACGTCGCCGAACAATACATCGCCAATGGCATAAGCTGCCTCGCTACCTCCGAACCATACATTGAGGATAGCAGGTACATGTTCCTGTTCCCAGTTCAGTGTCAACGGGCGACCGGTAAACAGAGTAAGTACTACAGGCTTGCCTGTTTTTAGTAAGGCTTCCAGTAAAGTATGCTGCACATCGGGTAAGCCGAGTTCTGTGCGGCTTGAACTTTCACCACTCATTTCAGAAGATTCCCCCAGTGCGGCTACGATGACATCGGCTCCGGCTGCCACTTTCAGCGCTTCGTCCAATAATTCCTGATCCGTACGGTTGTCGCGGTTCAGTGAGCGACCGAACATGGTGGCACGTTCTTCGTAAGCAGCATCACCGATAAGGTTGCTGCCCTTGGCGTAGGTGATGTTAACTTTGCCTTTCATCATCTCTTTCAGCCCTTCGTACAAAGAAGGATAATCGTTGAGGCGTGCAGCTACACTCCAAGTGCCCGGCATATTGCTACGCGTATTGCCGAGAGGACCGATTACTGCAACGGTGCCTTGCTTCTTTAATGGAAGCACGGGGGCGGCATTTTTCTGTGCTGCTAAGGGAGCATTCTTTAAAAGTACAAAACTTTCACTGGCAATCTTACGGGCGGCATCCCGATGTTCTTTTGTAAAGATGTCCCGCTTCGGACGGTTCACATCACAATATTTATAAGGATTGTCGAACAGGCCCAATTTATATTTTGCTTCCAATATCCGGCGGCAAGCCGTATTTAGCGTACCCATTCTCACTTTTCCTTCTTTAATGGATTTCATCAGCGTGCCGACAAAACCTTCACTTACCATATCCATATCCACACCTGCATTCAGGGCAAGTGCACTGACGGTTTGTAAGTCGCCGACACCATGTTCTATCATCTCCGCAATACCTGTAAAGTCTGTTACCACAAACCCTTCAAACCCCCATTGGCCACGCAGCAAGTCGCTCAATAGCCATTTGTTCCCGGTAGCCGGTATCCCGTCTATTTCATTGAATGAAGCCATTACGCTACCTACACCTGCCTCTACGGCAGCTTCGTACGGATACATAAATTCATTGAACATCCGGTTGCGGCTCATGTCCACTGTGTTATAATCGCGTCCGGCCTCTCCGGCTCCATACAGGGCGAAATGTTTAACGCAGGCCATGATTTCATCATTACGGCGTAACTGGTCTTGCAGATTGGCACCCTGGTATCCGTATACCATTGCCTGTGCGATAGCTCCACCCAGGAAAGGGTCTTCTCCCGAACCTTCGCTGACACGTCCCCAACGTGGATCACGGCTGATGTCTACCATCGGACTGAATGTCCAGGAGATGCCATCGGCACTTGCTTCGATGGCTGCAATACGGGCAGACTTCTCAATGGCGGCCATATCCCAGGTACAGGATAATCCTAATGGAATGGGGAAGATGGTTTCGTATCCGTGTATCACGTCCATACCGAATAGAAGGGGAATACCGAGACGTGATTTCTCTACTGCCAGCTTTTGCACTTCAAGAATGCGGTCTACCCCTTTCAGGTTGAAGAGTCCGCCTACCAATCCTTTTTCAATCTTTTGCGCCACATCACTACTCTTGGCCTGTCCTGTGGTAATATCTCCTGTGACGGGTAGGTTCAACTGTCCGATTTTCTCTTCCACAGTCATTTTCTTCATCAGCGCATCGATGAAGCGGTCCATGTCTTGGGGGGACTTTTGTGCCTGTACGGTTGATATGCCTATCAGGGTGCCCATCAACAACAGGCTTGTTCTTTTGAATATTGCTTTCATATATTTCTATATTTTAAGATAATAAAATGAGCATGGGTTGTCATAAGCAATCTGACTGCGATATTTAAGGATTTTCTTCCCTATTGCTAAGCCGCGCGATAGTATTTGCTTATTCTTTCCACCATGGGGTTTCTTTCTTTCCACCGTGGAGATTTTTTCTTTCCACCATGGTGGAAAGAAAGAAACCCCATGGTGGAAAGAATAGAATCTTGCCTCTTGACGCCTTAGCCTCCGCAGGCTTTTCTGATAAACTCTGCGGTTGCATGGCTTGCCGATACTTGCGGAGTTCGATTTGATTAATAATCGGGATTTTGTACCAATACACCGTTTGATTTATCTATCTCCGTCTGCGGCAATGGTAACAGTGCGTTTTTAGGTTGGTAGTTCTTTCCGGCAGCCTGAAGCACTTCTTGTGCGATGCCCCAACGTACGAGGTCATAGAAGCGGTCGGGCTCTAATCCCAGTTCTACACGGCGTTCATGGCGGATAGCTTCACGCAATACACTCTGATCCAGAGATTCCACTTTGGGCAGTACATTGGTCAGTGTGCCGCGAGCATGTGCACGTACCTGTTCCAGATAACCGCTTGCCTCACCCATCAAACCTTTCTCATTGGCAGATTCAGCAGCCATCAACAAGACATCCGGATAGCGGATCAAACGGATATTTACCCAAAATCCCATGCGGGTATACTTGCGGCGTAGGGTTGGGTCGGTGTACGCTTTCTTATTGAAGTAAGCACCCATGGCGGTGGATACGGGCGATTCACCATAAGGCTTGTTCGTATTCTCCGGAGTGATGGGCTCTTCATCGCTACGGCGGAAATAGAGTAGCGTCGCATCTTTACGCGGATCGCCCGGTTCGTAAGCTTTACCCATCAGGGTGGTGGCCATGTGCCAACCCCAGCCCAAGTCCCAGTTGCCTGCTCCGCGTACACCTTGTACTTGACAGAATTGGCTACCGATGCTAGCGTCTTCCTTCATAGCATCAGTGGATTCGCATTGCAGTTCAAAGATACTTTCACCACAATTCTCACCTTCTACGGTGAAGACTTTATCTACCGGAGTATTCAGGTTATAGATGCCGGAATTAATGACATCCGTAGAAGCGGTGTACATATTTTCCCAGTCGTTACGCATCATGTAGGTGCGTGCGTGCAAGGAGCGTGCAGCTCCCCAAGTGATGCGCCCGGTGTAGTCGCTGTCCCATCGCAGAGGCAGACAATCTTCTGCTGTGGTCAGGTCCTTGTCAATCTGTTCGTATATCTTCTCGGCAGTGGTTTTAGGTACATTGGCATCGGATGCTTCCACTACTTTGGTGGTCACCAAGGGGACTTCGCCGAAAGCACGTACCAGGTTGAAGTAGCAATAAGCGCGGAAAAACAGAGCCTCACCTTTGGTGCGGATATTTTCAGTATCGTCTTTGTTGGCGCTTTTCTCTATGTCGTCCAGAATTTCATTACACTGATAGATGATTTTATAGTTTTGACTCCAATATGCGCCTAAGGGGCCGTTGGAAGCTGTGTATTCAAAGTCATCGTACATGGCTGCCTGTTCACCGCCGTCGCCGGCATCACTTCCTTTTTCGGAGTCTTCACTACGTACCATGTGTATCATGAAAGCAGGAATACCCGCCGTGATATCATAACCACGCATCAGGTAGTAGACGTTGTACATCTTTCCGCCTACAAGGGCGTTAGGGGCGTCGTCTTCCGTGAATTGTCCCAGCGGATCGCGGTCCAGGAAGTCATTACAAGAACTGAATGAGAAGGCGACTGCGCCAATCAACAGTGATAGAATATATTTCTTTATTTTCATAATTTCAATAGTTAATGGTTTATGATGCTGTCTCTTAGAAAGTTAAGTTGAACCCGAATGTATAAATCGCTGGCATCGGATAACTTCCGTCATCTACTCCGAAAGCAATGGCCGAGCCGCCCAACTCAGGTGTGTATCCCGTGTTATGCTTCCATGTTTTCAGGTTTTGAATGTTCACATAGAGTTTTAGCGCTTGCATGCCGATCTTGGAAATCAGTGCCTTGTCAAAATTGTAAGCCAATGATACGTTACGGATGCGGAAGAAGCTACCATCTTCTATATAATATTCGGAGTTCATGTTATTGATGGTGTGCTTTGTATTCAGCAACGGTTGGGTATTGCTGGTGCCCTCGCCATGCCAACGATCCATGCGTTGTGCCATGAAGTTGAACTGACTCCAGTTGTAATTATCCCAGGTACGGTAAATCTGATTGCCGCCTTGTCCCATCATATCTACTGCCAACTCCCAATTCTTATAACCTACTCCGAGAGTAATACCATAAGTAATATCCGGTGTCGGATTACCGATCATGGTACGGTCGGCTGTGGTAATTTCACCGTCACCGTTTACATCTTTAAACTTCAAGTCACCCGGAGTGACCGTTGCAAGCTTATTCTTCGGTGAATTATCAATCTCTTCCTGAGTCTGGTAAACGCCTTCTACTTTGTAACCATAGAAGTAACCGATAGGATAACCTGCCATTGTATAACTTTGGCTCTTGTCTCCGGCAATGATGGAGTATCCTTCCTGTACAAGGTTCAACACCTTATTCTTAATGGTAGTCAGATTAGCTCCGATGTTATAGTTCCAGTCGCCAATTTCATCGCGCCAGTTCAATGCCAGTTCTACACCCAGATTTTCAATAGATCCCAGGTTACCAATACCCGGCACTGTTCCTGAGATACCGGGAACTTCTGCCAGCAGATCTTTCGTTTTCTTCTTGTAATATACACCTTCAAAGTGCAGGCGGTTGCGGAAGAAGTTGGCTTCAGCACCTACTTCCCATGCTTCTACTTTCTCCCAACGCAGATTCGGGTTGGGCAGATAGGCAAGCTGATACCCCGGGTAGATAGCGGACGGAACGCCGAATACTGCAGAATAGGCATTACTCAGTAAAGGTTCTGCCGGATAGGCTTTATCCAGGTTCTGGTTACCCAGTGTACCCCATGACCCTTTCAGTTTCAACATATCCAGCCATTCAATGTCTTTCATCCATTCTTCTTCGCTCATCAGCCAGCCAAGACCTACGGAATAGAAATTCTGCCATTGGTTTCCTGTATAAGAGAAAGCGGAAGAACCATCGCGACGGTAAGAACCGTTGAACAGATATTTACCTTTATAGTTATAGAGGATACGTGCCAGTACGGATACCGTAGAACGTTCCCATTGTGTACTACCATTGGTAGCAGTGGCTGCATCACCGATGCTTACATACCATTTGTCAGGGTTATCCGGAATGACCAGACCTACACCTTGTGTGCGTCCGGCATTCAGGTTCTCGAGTTTATTGTAATAGGTTGTGAAACCGGCGGTGGCTGTCAGGCTGTGATCACCCCATGAATTGGTGTAGGTCAACAGATAATCACTCTGCACTTTCATTTCCGTTTCTTTAGCCTGGGTGACTCCGGTCTTACCGTTACCCAATGTGGCTATATCTCCTTCGGCACTGGCGTCATATACCTGAATAATCGGTGTATAAGTTCGTGTGCTGTTCGATGCATAATCCAGTGAGAACATGGCTTTGAACTGGAAATGCTTCAGGAAGTCCCATTGCCCGTATATATTGCCCGAACCGCGGTAGTTCTCTGCTTTTGTAGTGTTCGCTTTCAGGTCAACGTCCACCATCGGGTTATTCATCTGCGCTTTCTGGAATCCGGGGAGGGAGGTATATAAACCGTATTCCTTATTATATACCTCTGCCACCGGAGCTGCACGCAAGGCGGTGGCAACACTCTTTGAATCGGCCGGTAACATACGTGCACCGTTGAATTGGAAACCTACTTTGAAGTTGTCCGTTACTTTATAATCATTGCTGATGTTCAGTGTGATTTTGCTATACTTCTCATGCTTGATGTTTCCTTGTTCGTAAGCATAGCCCGCACCGAGGTAGAAGCTATGTTTATCGGAAGCGCCTGTGATGCTGATGTTGTTGTTAGTGATGAATCCGGTCTGGAATATTTCATCCTGCCAGTTGGTGTTGCCTGTCCAGTCGGAAAAGTCGTATTCCGGATTACCTTCATTTCTTAATTGTTCGTTATACAGCAACTTGAAGCCATCTGCATCCACCATTGCAATCTTGTTGGTAATGGCTTTAAAGCCAAATGAACCATTGATGTTTACACGGGTCTGTCCTTCTTTAGCTTTCTTGGTGGTGATGATGATGACACCGTTAGCACCACGCACACCGAAGATGGCAAGTGAAGACGGGTCTTTCAGAATTTCCATAGACTCAATGTCCTGTGGATTCAAGAAGTTGATGTTGTCATTGAACAGGCCGTCTACTACGTACAATGGCTTGTAACCATTGATGGAGTTTGTACCGCGTACACGGATTTCCGGATCGGCACCAGCCTTACCGGAGTTGATGATTTGTACTCCGGCCACTTTACCTTGCAGGGCGGACAGTGGGTTGGCAACCGGTTTGTTGGCAATCTCATCCCCTTTAATATTGGTGATAGATCCCGTCAGATCGCGTTTTTTTGCGCTACCATAGCCGATGACGACGGTTTCGGCAAGCATTTGCGAGTCTTCTTTCATTTGTACATTGATGACATTGCGGTTGCCTACCTTGATGCTTTGCTTCTCCATACCTACGTATGAGAATTCGAGGGTAGCATCTGCAGGAACTTGGATCGAGTAATCGCCATCCAGTCCGGTCACTACACCGGTGTTGGTTCCTTGTACCACTATGGATACACCAATCAACGGTTCTTTAAATGAATCGGTAACAACACCTGTTACAGTGTGTTCCTGAGAGAATGCGGCAGTGCCTATCAATAGGAAACATGCCGTCAAGAATAGTTTTTTAAGCCTTAGGGCTCTCTTCATAGGAGGGTTCAGGTTTCTCTTCATTGCATTAAATTTTTATGTGAATGATATATTGCATCAAAACAATGCAAATGAAAAAAAGATTTCGAGGTCATTCAAATCCCGGTTTTTTAACACAATTCCTTTGGGTGACAGGGCTTGGAAAGATGCTGGTATTTCTTTGATAGTAAGCGTAAAAATAATATCTTTGTATTATCGTAATGGCTGTTACCGTAATGTCTGTTACGATAATAATATCAATAAGTGTGTGCTTACTTGCTAAAGGATAGTATATTATGAAGTTTTATGATCGTGAAGAAGAACAAGAATTATTAGAGAATATCCGTGCGGCTTCTCTACAAGAATCTCAAATGACAGTTTTGTTTGGGCGGAGGCGTATTGGCAAAACCCAATTGGCATTGCAATGTACCGCAGGAAGTTTGACTCTTTATTTCTTTGTTGCACGTAAGGCGGAGGCCTTGCTTTGTCAGGACTTTGTGGATGAGGCGGAAAGTAAATTAGAGTTGCCTATCGGTAACTATACATCTTTTGCCAAATTATTCCGTCATCTGTTAATCATCTCTCGCGAACGTCCCTTTAATCTTATCATTGATGAATTTCAAGACTTTCAACGTACTAATCCTTCTATTTTCAGTGAAATACAAAGGGAGTGGGATTTAAATAAAGGGACTTCAAAGATGAATCTCATAGTTAGTGGGTCTATTTATTCGTTGATGCACCAGATTTTTGAAGATCGGAAAGAGCCTCTTTTTTCCCGTGCCGGACAAATGATACACCTGAAACCATTCGAGGTAGAGGTGCTGAAAGAGATATTAGCCGATCATAATCCATCTTACCGGCCGGATGATCTTTTGGCACTCTATGCATTTACAGGGGGAGTGGCTTGGTATGTTAATCTGTTTATGACGAACAAGGCATATACCAAAGATAAAATGATTAGTCTGTTGACTCGTCCCAATTCTCCTTTCCTGAATGAAGGGAAGAACCTGCTCATTGAAGAGTTCGGGCCTGATTACTCTATTTATTTTTCTATATTAGAATGCATAGCGGGGGGAGATTATACTCGTGGAGAAATAGAGAGTCGTCTGGGGAAAGCTGAAATTGGCGGTTATTTAGCTAAGTTAGAGAAATATTATTCCCTGATAAGTAAGAAGCGTCCTATCTTCTCTAAAGAGAATTCTAAACAAGTGAGATACTGTATAGCCGATAACTTCCTTACTTTCTGGTTCCGTTTCATTTATCGCTATCAAGGATATATTGAATCGGGGGCGTTGAAACTGGTGGAAAATATAGTTCGTCGGGATTATGATGTTTTTTCAGGTAATATGTTGGAGCGTTATTTTCGTGATAAATTTATGCAGAGTGGTTTGTATACAGATATTGGTATGTATTGGAATCGGAAGGGTGAGAATGAGATTGACCTTATTACACTGAACGATTTGGATAAAACGGCCGATATTTATGAGATAAAGAGAGATGAATCCCGGTATAGTATTACTAAGTTGGAAGAAAAAGTAGCCAATCTGTTGGAGGCAGAAAGAGAACTGAAGAAATATAGTCTCAATCTGGGGAAATTGTCGCTGCAGGATATGTAGATAAGTGAGTTGACGGAAAGCAAGTCATGTCACCGAAATTGTCACCGAATGCTGTGTGCTTTTTTTGAGGTGACAGCTTGAAAACAACAAAAAAACCACTAAAATTGCAGTTTTAGTGGGTTTTTGACTATAAATACCTTGTTGGTAGTGCGGGTGATAGGACTCGAACCTACACGCCTCTCGGCACCAGATCCTAAGTCTGGCGCGGCTGCCAATTACGCCACACCCGCAGTGGCTTTCTTGTTAAGCGACGGCAAAGATAGAAAGATTTTTCTTTTCAGCAAATAGTTTGGTGCAGAAAGTATTTATTGAACCACTTTTAAGAGTTCCCGTGCCCTTTCAATGATCGTATCTATCCCTTTGTCTTCATCTTCTTTTGCCATATCTACTTCCTCATCCGGATCAATGCCGAATTCGATATGTTGCTTTTCGGCATCCAAATGTGGACTGGCAGAAAAACGTACTCCCCAGCCGTTAGGAAGTTCCGAAGAAAAAGGTAAACCTGAACCACCACCGGTTTTGTCACCTACTAAAGTGACATTAGGAAAATAGCGCATAGCGTTCACGAAATCATTCGTCGCACTGTAAGAGTGGCGATTGGTGAGAAGCATTACCTTCTTCTGCCAACGAATGCTGTTGGACGGTTCCAGATAAATAGGTTCAGGATCAGAGAAATCACTGTGTCCCTTTCCTGTCTTATGCTGGATGTATCCCGTCAATACCTTTTCATTAGTGAAGCGGGAGGCAATACGTTCAGAGTAAGTAAGATTACCTCCGCCGTTATTTCGCACATCGAAAATCAGTCCGTTACATGGAGCAAGGTAGGAGAGAACTTCGTCCAGATTACCGTTGCCGACGCCATTGGAGAATGATTCGTAATAGATATACCCAATGTTGTCTTCAAGGATTTTATATTTGAGGCCACCGGCAATGCGGTAATTCTTTCCAAGATACTGCCGTTCGATGATACCCTCGTTGAAGTTGCGTGGATAATCCAGGTACCAATCCCAATAGCGACCCATATTCGAAGAACTGTACAGATTGACGTGACCATCCTTCAGTTCCGCCAGCATACTGTCAAGGACTTGAAATAACCCATCGTTGGGCATATTAGAAGTTATGAGAGGTTGGTATTTGTCATGAATGGCATTCCAGTCTATCTGTTTATAGTCAAGGAAACAATATTGCTCGTCGATGATTTTCCACAAGGCTTCGAAATTACCTTGCGGAGAGTTGTTGAACTCTTCTTCCCGAATGCAACTTGTAAACAATGGCAGCAACATGAAAAGTATTCCAAGCCACCTTAATTTAATATGATATATTTCTTTTATTTTCATTATTCTATCACCTTAACGCGCTGTCGTTTTATCACTCTATTTTCTTTTCTTATCACGAATGAGAAACAACTCTTTTACAAAACCTACCATAAATACGTGCGAGTAGGTATGCATCCTTATGTCATTTACTTTTGCCTGTTGTGCATCCCAGAGATAAGCCAGGCGCATTTTTGCCCTTCCTACCGGAAAATCAACAGTCAGCATTTGCCGTAGGGATGGCTGATTGTGCAGGGAGGTGAAGTTTATCACTCCGCCCCAGTTGCCCAGCGTAAATATCTCGTAGTACGATTGTCCGTAATTCGGGCAGAACATAACGCCTGCAAAAGGAAGATTGACCTGATAGCGCAGACTGATGGGATAGTTTTTGATCCGTAAATCCCATATTGCCATTCCGGATGCATCCAGATTGATATAAGCGCGTGCCTGTGCCGGATTATTGCCATTGCGCAGATTGTAGACAAAGCCACCGTTGAGGTCGATTAACCCTCCGGCAAGCAACTTGAAGTTGGAAGTAATCGGGAAGTTGTAATGCAACCCGTAATTCCAGTTGGCAAGCCCGGAGAATGTATTGTTGTTATCCACACGGTTGTGGGTATAACCCAAATCAGCCTGAAAAAAGCTTTGCAGGGATATATTGCCATTCATCCACTTGGTCATGCGCATACTTTCGCGTGAAATGCGGAAGTCTATACCTTTGTATTCCTGCGGTGACAGGTAAGTGTCGTACACATTGGTGTAACCGACGCCATACATGGTGGCACGGGTTACAAAACGTGTCCGGGCCGAAGAGTCCGCTCTTAATTCTTGTAGCGCCCTGTCTTCCACACTTTGCGCCTGTATACTTCCGCCTGCCAGAAGCAGGCATCCCATTAGTATTACACCAATCTTATTTAGCTTCATTGATAGAGTTGCTTATCACTAATCATTAGCCGTTAATCACTTAGAACAGTTTCATCTGTCCTGTTATCTCGTCCCGGATATCGTCTTCACTTTTGCCGTGATCCGGGTCCAGTATTTCCGGTTCTTCTTCATTCTGGTCTTCCGTTTCCTCAGGAACTTCGGGTTGCCGTGTTGGTTCCAGTTCATTGACGGTTTCCATCGTGAACGTGGTGAGGCGTTTCCCTTTTGCCTTGAAACCTTTTACGGCAATAAATTCATCTGCTTCTATAATCATCGGTTCGCGGAAACTGTCATGTCCGCCGAATATAATTTCCAGGCGGGGATAACATTCGTCCGTCAGCAGGATAAGGCGATTATTCTTGTTCTCTCCCAGATAGTTCTGCTTGCGGTTGGTTGCTTCCATGCAGAAACGTTTGATATATGGGAAATTCTGCTGGTCTGCATCGTAGAGCACAGCGGTCCATATCTTGTTCGGGTCAAATTTCTCCAATATCCGGATGTTGGCCTCGTAATGATTGCTAAGGTCGAAGTTGGTGATGTAGAAATCTCCGTTATCATGTACTACGAGGATGCTGTCTTCACTCTGGAATTCTCCCAGATATTCACCTCGTCCGTCATAGTTGAGTCGGAGCACGTCGCGGTCGAACCATACTTTCCGTCCGCCCAGTGTTGATCCGCCACGCTGTTTCAGGGCAATCTTGTGCACCGGAAGCTTGGTTAGTATATTACCTCTTGCCTGGCGTCCCTTGATGCTGATGTCGCTGAAATCTTCTTCAAAGATAATACGGCGCACGCGCGGATTGGGCTTCAGGGTTACTTTGATGACTTCCGCTTCACCGTTAGGATTGGCCGTGAAGTACGTGATGCGTGAATCGGGAGTACCTTGAGTTACGTCATATTCACGGTCGCGGATGATGCTTGTTACGGCAAACCGCTTGATATACTGTGTACCCTCTTTTCCGTCGCGATAAACAACGTTGTAGATTGTACGCTTGTCGTTCTTCTTGAAAACGTTGGCATAGAGAATATTCTTGCCTACGAACTTCTTGTCGGATACGGGAGTAACCAGATAGCGTCCGTCCCGGAAGAAGATGATGACATCATCAAGACTTGAGCAGTTACACAGGAATTCATCCTTCTTCAGACCTGTGCCGATGAAGCCTTCTTCACGGTTGATATATAGTTTTTCGTTGGCTTCTACCACTTTACTTGCTTCGATGGTGTCGAAGTTTCGCAATTCTGTGCGGCGTGGGAAATTCTTGCCGTACTTGTCTTTCAGCATCAGATACCAGTTCACCGTATATTCCACGATATTGGCCAGATGGTGATTTATCTCCTCGATGTCCGTCTTCATACGGGCAATGAGTTCTTCTGCCTTGTCGGAGTTGAACTTAAGGATACGTCCCATCTTGATTTCCATCAGCTTCAGGATGTCCTCCTTCGTGACTTCGCGGATGAATTGTGGATAGTAAGGTGTCAGGCGTTCATCGATATGCTCGCAAGCGGCGTCCATATTCTTGGCCTGTTCAAATTCCTTGTCCTTATAGATGCGTTCTTCGATGAATATCTTTTCCAGTGAAGCGAAGTGCAGGCTTTCCTGTATTTCGTCTTTGCGTATTTCCAGTTCCTGGCGTAGCAGAGACAGAGTGTTGTCCACTGATTTCTTCAGTACATCGCTTACGGTGAGGAAGTGAGGTTTCTGGTCGTCGATGACGCAACAGTTAGGTGATATGCTTACTTCGCAGTCCGTGAAAGCATACAGAGCATCAATTGTTTTGTCCGAAGAAACGCCAGGGGCAAGATGAACGAGTATCTCCACGTTCCCGGACGTGAGGTCTTCTACTTTCTTTATCTTAATCTTGCCTTTTTCGCTTGCTTTCACAATGGAATCGCAAACACTGGCTACCGTTTTACCGTAAGGAATTTCTTTGATGGCAAGTGTCTTGTTGTCAATCTTCTCGATTTTAGCACGTACACGTACTGCACCTCCACGCTCACCGTCGTTGTATTTAGAAACGTCGATGCTGCCGCCGGTCTGAAAATCCGGATAGAGCTTGAACTCTTCCTCGTGCAGATAGCGGATGGATGCATCGCAAAGTTCATTGAAGTTATGGGGAAGTATTTTGGAAGAAAGACCTACGGCAATACCTTCTACGCCCTGTGCCAGGAGTAAAGGGAACTTTACCGGTAGAGTTACCGGTTCCTTGTTTCGGCCGTCGTAGGAGAGTTTCCATTCGGTTGTTTTAGGGTTGAATACCACATCGAGGGCGAACTTAGACAAGCGTGCCTCAATGTAACGGGGAGCAGCCGCACCGTCACCGGTAAGTATATTACCCCAGTTTCCTTGGCAATCTACGAGCAAATCTTTCTGTCCCAATTGTACCAACGCGTCACCGATGGAAGCATCACCGTGCGGGTGAAACTGCATGGTATGTCCTACGATGTTCGCCACTTTGTTGTAGCGCCCATCTTCCATACGCCTCATGGAGTGCAATATGCGTCGCTGCACAGGCTTTAAACCATCATTGATGTGGGGCACGGCACGTTCCAGGATAACGTATGAAGCATAATCCAGAAACCAATTCTGGTACATGCCGCTAAGTTGGTATTTTGCTTTTACGTCCTTCGTGTCAGCGGGTTTATAATCTGAATGTCCTTCGTTCCCTTCCGGGAGGTTCTTTTCCAAGTCGTCTTTCGGTGCTTCAAAGTCTTCGCTCATAATTTATCAAAATAATGCGGTAATGCTTTTATTTGCAGTGCGTTAAAATGTTTTCTGTAAAAAGATGGAATTCTTCGTAGCTTTTCTTAACAGCGTACAAATGTGCTCCAATCGCCCCATCGGCAGGTCTTAGCAAAAAAATCGGTTTATGCGCTTCCATTGACATGGGGGCTAAACTCCTATAATGCTTTAATAAACCTATGCAGTTAGGATCGTTTTCTACAGTATAGTTGGTTGGCGTATTATCGTTTAATACATATTCTTTGAATATTCGAGGTATACGATTAGCCCATCTCAGATAAGATTGTACGGGTCTACTCTCTTTGGCAGAATATTGCATGACGATATAGCCAACAGGCTTTATATTACCATTGGGTATTGTAAATGTTGTTTTTGTAGGTTTTTGCTCCAATCTTTTATCCCATTGGCGTCTCCATGTATGTAGAGTTGCTCCTATATTCTTAATGCCTTGTAGCGAGAACAAATCAGAAGCCACAGGAATAATCATATAATCGGAGCTAAGTAAAACAGCTCGGTTGATAGCTCCTAAATTAGGACCTACATCTATTAAAATATATTTCGCATGAAAGCGTTGTGCGGCATCATTGATTATAGTGTTAAATATACTCATTATTCGGAAGGAATAAGCATCTCCATCCAAACATTTCAGCCAGGCATCACTCAGCTTGTCTTCAAAAGTCGATAATGCTAAATCACCTAAAATGAGTCCTAATTTATTGGTAATAGGCTCTATGTGGACAGGTTCATACGGGTCACCGGAGATAATAGGACTGATGGAGTTTAAAACAGTGCATGGCTCTTCCGATTCATAGATTGCCTCCAATCTGTCATCAGAAAGGAACATGGAAGTTAGATTCGATTGGGGATCTAAATCCATCGCTATACTTTTTATACCCATTTCCGATAGCATCCAGGCAACATGATAAACAGTTGTTGTTTTTCCGACACCGCCTTTATTATTGAAAAATGTGATGACCTTTATAGTTTCCATTTTTTATTAATAGAAATAGTTACCTTAAATTTTGTAATCAAACCTAAATCGAAGACAGGCTTACCGTTCCCATTCTTTTCTAGTTCGCTGATAGCATTTTGCACTCCATAGTTAAACCTGTTTACGTAACCTAATAATTTCATGGCTTCGGCTATAGCTACATTTCTGTAATCGCTAGCGTAAGGAAAGTTGCTGGGGGTTACGTCTCCATACAATCCCCCTGAGTTTAGAATTTCAATTCGGGATGTAAACTCATAAATGTATATTGGAGCATTCGAATCATAATTTCGGTGCATTATAGCATTCATAGTCAGCTCCCTTAATGCCCAATATGAATAATTTTTTATGAGTATTTCCTGAAAGGAATCTGTCTTTACTGCTTTTTCTTTGATGATATTATTCTTAATAAAATCGTCGATATTCTTTAGCTCACTAATGAGTGCTCCTGAAAATTGTTTTTCAAATTCAACTCCATCTGTCACCTGATCGCCTTTGAATTTGATATACTGGATATATGCACCCGGTAAAAAGAACAAGGGGTTTAATCCGAACATAATTATCCCGGCATTCGTCGGGCAGTCGTTTTGTATATCGAAGAAACGTAAAGCTGCCATTTTTTGTTTGGTAGTTCTTCCGTTAAGTCGCAAAGTATCTTCGTCTATCGCTAATGGCAGGTAGGACAAGATAAAATATTCTTCGCTGATATCTTCTAATGTCGCTCCTAAAGCTGGTACTAAATCGAATGTTTTGGCGTAAGAAGCCCTTCGTTCAATAAGTATATTTTCTTCGGAAACATTAGCTATGGCTCTTCGTGGTCCAACTCGTATCCAGCATCTGCCTTCATATCTTACCGGGGGATACAATGATGGCTTTACTTCGACTACTACTACATCACCGTCATCGATATGAAAAACCTCACTCACAATGATAGAAGGTTGCGGTAAAACGTTTCCATTTGTTTTCACGCCACCTATCTTTTTTAGTTCTTCATCTCCAATATTTATACCTGCAATCTTTCCATCATCTTTGACTCCTAGCAGGATATATCCACTTTTTTTGCTATTAGGGAAGTCGTTAGATAAAGCACATACTGCAGGACCCAATTTGTCTTCTCTAAAAGAAATGGTTCTTTCGATACGATCTGATTCTAAATCGGCTATGAGCAGTCTTATTTCCTCTTCTTGCATATTCTTGAATTAAGATTGGTTGCCCACATTGAGCATCGAACGCAAAAATACGAAATTTCTTGGGAAAACCTGCAAATGAAGACTTTTTAATTATCTGGAAAAGAAAGGCGCATCTTGGATGTACAAAGCTACTATCTGCAGATGAATAATGAATTAACCCGTTGGCGGAATTAATGGCTTCCTGCCCGTACCCGAAAAAGGGCCAAGGCCGGGGTTGGGCAGTAGCCGCTCCGTACCAACTCCGTAGCAAATTCGGTTAGAGGTACCTCTATCCGGAGAAGGTACGGAGCAAATAGGGATTTGAACCCTCTTTGATACGACTCTGACAGGATGCTGAACAGCCTCTGATTCCGTCAACGGGTTTGCGAAACTTAAATTATCTGATTCATTGACTCAATTACTAGCCACTAAGATCAATGCAGATACATTAATAATCAATAACACTTTCTTAGCTTGTCCTTCTTTACAACTATACATAGCTTTCTTCTTGTTCTTTCTCATAATGTGTTTTTAGTATTAAAGTTCAACTGATAACAAAGTGACATGAAATTTGGGAAGATTCCAAAAAGAAAAAGAGAAAATTTATTGGTGTCCGCGCAACATACACCTTTTATCTGAACCGCATTTTTGGTTTCAAAGGAAATGTTACAAATTCAAGCGTCACAGGCAACATATTATCCGAATCGCATAACCCTATTAAAAGAAAATGTAACATCAAAAGTAAAGATGTAAGCCTATCAAAAAAACATGTAACATGATTGTGCCGACTATTTATTCTAAATTGAATACATTTGTTGTCGATTCCAAATGAGACAGTAGGATATAGATGAAAAAATCATGTTGCATGCCCCATACGACAATGCGACTTTTATTCTTTCATTTGTTGCTATGAAACCTTTATTAATAAATAAATGAAAGAAAAATTATCTATTTACCTGCTTTTTGCAAGCATTTTAGCCTCTTGCTATAATCCTGTTAAAGTTGTCTGTCCCACATTTGATGATGTGTTGAATGATAATCCTGCTTTGAAAATCGTATTAGGAAAGTATCAGTGTGATTCTTTAAAGTATCAAGCTGCTGTTTTTCTCATAGAAAATCTTCCTTTTCATTATAGTTACGAAGGGAATGTCTTGAATGATTATTATAAACTATACGAATTGCATGGTAAAGGCACAATGTATCCGGAAGAAGTATTTGATTCTATATTAAGCATCTATGGTCCTTTTCGATTAAATGGATTGAAAAGAATAAGCGATATTAATATAGATCCTGATTATTTAATTGAGAATATAGAATGGGCATTTAAGGTATGGCAAGAACAACCATGGGGAAAAAATGTGTCATTTAGTAATTTCTGTGAGTTTATATTACCTTATCGTGTTGGGGACGAAAAGTTAGAATCTTGGCGAGAAAAGATTTATAATCAATATAACCCATTATTAGACAGTATAAGAGGATTAGCGGAAGCCGGGGACCCATTGTTTGTTTCACAATTCCTTATGGGGGAATTACAGAAGAAGCCTGTTTATTTTACAGGGTTATTTGATTTTGGACCTTTTTATGGTTCTAAAGTCGTAGAATGGCGTTCCGGAAGTTGTATGGACTTTACTTACTTACAATTATATGTATTTCGGGCATTGGGATTACCCTGTAGTGAAGAGCTGATGCTGATGCGAGGTAACGGTAATGTAGTGCATTATTGGAATGCTGTATTTGATAAGCAAGGGAACAGTTACTATTGTTCAATTCTTGACCCTACTCCGGAAACAAAGCATCCAGATAGCATGTGGGATCCAAAGGGAAAGGTTTATCGCCGCACGTTCAGCGTTAACAGGGAAATGATCCGGGCTATGGGCAAAAAACCGGAAGAGAGACATCCCTCTTTTCGTTATCCCTGTTTTCGTGATGTTACTGCTATATATGCGGGGAGCAAGAACCGCACATTAATGATTGACCCCGAAAACTTCTACAGCCCTCTAAAGAAGGACGAACCGGTCTATCTCTGTTCCGCCAGCTTTATGGACTGGGTTCCTATCGGGTGGTGCCTCTACGATAAGCAACTTGGTGCTGTCTTTAAAAATGTGGAGGGACAAGTTGTCTTTCGCCTGGGAACTTATGAAAACGGCAGTATATGTCCGCAAAGCGACCCTTTTTTGTTTGATAGGGAAAGCGGTGAAGTACGATTTTTCCCTTCGGGAGGTAGGGAGATTGAAGTTACCCTACTCCATAAATATGAACTTTACTTTGAACCTTTTGTCCAGCGAATGGTAGACGGTGTGTTCGAAGGTAGTAACGACCCTCACTTCAACAGGAAAGATACGCTGTTTGTCATCAAGGAATTCCCCGAGCGGCTTTGGAATGTTGCACGGGTAAATAGTGCTCAGTCTTACCGTTATGTTCGCTACTATGGTCCTAAAGACAGTTATTGTAATATTTCGGAGGTTGCTTTCTATGCATCTTCTGCCGATAGTGTCCCCTTGAAAGGAAAAATTATCGGTACACCGGGGGGTAACGGACTGGATGGTTCTCATGAGTACACAAACGTGTTCGACGGAGACCCTTATACCTCCTTTGATTATGCCCAGCCTACGGGTGGCTGGTCGGGGCTTGATTTGGGTGCTCCCCGGCGCATCGAAAAGATTGTATTCACTCCCCGCAATCGTGATAATTTTATTCGTACGGACGACGAGTATGAACTTTTCTATTATAATAGCGGTAAATGGGCATCAGCAGGTAGGGTACGTCCTCATTCCGATTCTTTGCTTTATAAAGTTCCTGAAGGTGCATTGCTCTATTTGAAAGATCATACCCGTGGAAAGGATGAACGTATATTTGAATATAAAAATGGAAAACAACAGTTCTGGTAAGAAAAAGAAGGGGGTGTCTTGGGTTGTCGATAAGTTGTTGATGATGCATGAGTTATGTAAAATAGAGAATCTCTTATTTTGCTTATTGTGTTTTGTGAGCATATTCTTTTACTCACATCATATGACGGATACTTATATTGTACCTAAATGGTGTTTCACATTTCTTGTTCTATTAGTTGCTATTTTTGTTTTGCCTATAAAGAAGTTATGTAATAAGATAATTCGAATTGATGTTGTTGTGTTTGGCTATATCATAGTTCTTATTACTTTCTGTCAGGCGATCTACGGAATAGGACAATGGTTTCAATGGATTCCATCTATAGGGCATTATAAAATGGTGGGTAGTTTTGATAATCCAGCGGGTTTTGCATCCTGCTTGTGTATAGGGTTTCCATTTGTGGCTCTATGCTTGAAGTTGGCGAAGGATACACTATTGAGGGTCTTTTTGTGCCTGTTAGCCTCAATTATTATTTTGGCTGTTATCCTATCTGAATCCCGAACGGGTATTATGAGCATTTGGGTTGTTGTGGGTATATATTATTGGCATTATGTACCTCTGAAAAGAAGGACTAAAACTATAGTTCTTACAGGTGCTTTCTTTCTGCTTTTAGGGGTGAGTTATTTCCTGAAGAAAGATTCTGCCGATGGCAGATTACTTATCTGGAAGTGCTCATGGGAAATGATAAAAGACTCTCCTGTCTACGGGCATGGGATAAATAGTTTTAGAACTCATTATATGGATTATCAGGCACATTATTTTGAACAATACCCGGATAGTAAGTATTCGATGTTGGCTGATAATGTACTATGTCCTTTTAATGAATATTTGGCTGTATTGGTGAATTTTGGGCTTTTGGGGTTCTTTATATTATTGGCATTCATCTTTTTTCTTCTTTTTTGCTATTATAAACAACCTGGAGATGAAAAGCGGACAGCATTGCTTTCTCTCTTAAGTGTAGGTGTCTTCTCGTTATTCTCTTATCCTTTTACGTATCCGTTTGTGTGGATTATAGTTTGTTTTGATATTTATATACTGCTAAAGAGGGTTGGGCATTGGGTGTTTGCTCCGATTTATAAAAAGTCGTTATGTGTCATTTTAATTATATTTTGTCTGGGCTTCTCATATCGGTTGTATCAACGTATAGAGGCAGAGTATCGATGGAATGATGTAGCTTATCTGCATGCAACGGATGAAACTTTATCTATTTATCAAAGCTTAATACCTATATTAGGCAATAATCCCTATTTCTTATATAGTTATGCTGTAATCTTATTTGAAAATAATAGTTTCGAGGAAAGTTTTATTATTGCTCAACGGTGTAGAAAGTATTGGGCTAATTATGAATTGGAAATCTTGTTGGGAGATATTTGTAAAAATACACATATATATCAAAAGGCAGAAGAACACTATTTGCAGGCTTCTATGATGTGTCCTTGTCGTTTTTATCCTCTAAATTTGTTATATGACTTATATCAAGATTCTAAGAATATGTCAAAAGCATTGGCAGTTGCTAAAAAAATAGTGAGTAATCCTGTCAAGGTAAAGTCTTTAATTGTTCTGCAAATTAAGTATAAGATGAAACAAGCTTTATTGAAAGCAGAAGCAAAAGAGTGATATTAAAAACAATTATTGTTCTAACTTAGATTATATTTATGAGAAACAGATAATGAAGTAGAGGATGAAAGAGAGGCAATGCTTCAAGATAGACATAAGATGTATATACCTCAAGGATATGAAATTAGAATTGCTATTATAGTTAGAATTAAAAAAATAAGAAAATGAAAAAGATTAAATTAATCTACTCTGTTACCTTGCTATTTTTTGTTTCACTTGTTGCTTTTGTAAGTTGCCAACAAGAAGATGGCTTTAACGATTTGTATGATGATGAAGCTTATTTAAGCCTTTCATCCAATGTAAACTATGATCAACTGACAAATGCTGAATTAAAGATATTATTTGAAGCATTTGCACGTTTGAAAATAAAAGAGAACGAAGATGGTCTATTGGAAATAGTCCAAAATTGTGGTAGAGATATAAACATTTCCGAAGATTTATTCCATTATTTCTTGTCTATTAAAGAAAAATCAAATGAAAATATCTTATCTACTATTTCTTTTCATAGAAATAGAGTCCAGACAAGACAAGAAGGAGGTAACAATTCTATGACAGACTGTGTGGCTCGAAGTATTGCTTATGCTACTGGGCAAAGTTATTCTCAGGTTAATTCATGGATTACTAATACGTATGGAAATAATGGGGTACCTGTCGATCAGTTTTATAGTGTTATGAATCACTTTAATAATGGTGCACAAGTGTCGTTCTCGATGTTTAGAGATATGTCTATCACACAAAGTAAAAAGTATATAATCGTACTTGGCCTTACGCATGCTGTGACTGTAGAATATAAATCGGGAGAGAATATTATGTATTGGGATGCACAGACTAATAAAAGGAACTTTTGTACTATTTATGGCGTAACTCATATTTATGAATTAAGATAAATTTGCAGTAATGAAAAAAGATGGTTCTTCGTCACTTCCAGTGCAGCCTTTTGTTAACAAATTCCAATAAGAAGAGGAATACGGGCAAATCACCTGCTCCGAAAGTGATGAAGAATCCAAAAAGATATTTTCTTAACAATATAATGATTATTTGAATTATGAAAGTTCTAACTTTATTGTTCACTATCTTGTTGTGTTCTTTTCAGGATATTTCTGCTCAAAATCGTCTTTTCAGAGCATACCGTTCACATTGCTCAAAGTCTTTTGGCATTGAGTTGAACAAACTGAAAGATTTTAAGGTAATTGATGGAATGACCATATTTAAAGTAAATGAAAAATTGGATACAGGCATGTTTTATCAGCTGGTATTAGAATCAAAAAGCAAAGATTGTCTCATCCTGTATCCTCATTTTGACACACTCCCAAGTAATAAACTTGCGGCAAGGCATATGGCCTATGGAGAAGCAGCGGCAGCACTGAATTTATTCCATAATCCAAATAGAAGAATACGCCTTGTGAATAACAAGTTTTTGTTTCCAGGGACACTGGAGTCTGATTTTTATGAGGGAATGGCAAAGTTGGATACTACCAAGTATGTCAGTGTGATTTCACAAAATGATATGACGGATTATTCCAATGCTGATACAGTCTTTATTTTTAAAGTCCGTCTTCCCCAGCCTTATGAGGGAATTTATAATGAATGCATAGGAATAAATATGATTAAAGAAGGATGTCCATCCGCAATGATAAAGATTCTTCTGACGGAAGAAGGCAAAAAGAAAGAAGAGGAATATATGCAAGCTATTTTCAAAAATATACGTTATCCTGTCATTGTATCGAAATATAATCAGCAGAACGGACAGACTCATTGAAAGCCTATAAGCGGCTATTGTCAAAAGTTAGAATTGAAAAATATTGGTACACTTTAATTTTTATGCAGGAACGAGAATGCGTTATTTCCGTCCGGATGCAGGAGCGAAGGAAAAGAAACGATAAGGGCTTATGTGCCGAAAACGTATCTTGTGCGTACCGCATATATCTCCTGCGTACACTGGTTGCGGTATTTTGCATAACCACTGTATATAGCGGTGGTAATATGCAGAAATCCTGCATTTATATTTCCCGTTCCTTTATTTCGCTGAATCCCATCATGAAAATGTGGTTGAACATGCTATTTCAAAGTGAGAGCTTGTTACGATAAGATAAATTAATACCCCACCTGCCCGACTTATGATATAAATCCCTATCTTTGTGGCGCTTTTTAATAAAGAACAGGATTAAAATTAATAGATATAACAAAAAAATGGCACAAGAAGACGTTTTTAAGAAACTCGTATCACACTGTAAGGAATACGGTTTCGTATTCCCCTCCAGCGACATCTACGATGGATTGGGAGCAGTGTATGACTACGGTCAGATGGGTGTGGAACTGAAAAACAACATTAAACAATACTGGTGGCAGAGCATGGTGTTGCTGCACGAAAATATTGTCGGCATCGACTCCGCTATCTTTATGCACCCCACCATCTGGAAGGCTTCCGGACACGTAGACGCATTCAATGACCCTTTGATTGACAACCGTGATTCCAAGAAGCGTTATCGTGCCGATGTATTGATTGAAGACCAACTTGCAAAGTACGACGATAAGATCAATAAAGAAGTTGCCAAAGCTGCCAAGCGTTTCGGAGAGTCTTTTGATGAAGCACAGTTCCGTAGCACAAACGGTCGCGTACTGGAACACCAGGCTAAACGTGACGCATTGCACGAACGTTTTGCAAAGGCTCTGAATGATAATAACCTTGACGAGCTTCGCCAGATTATCGTGGATGAAGAAATCGTTTGCCCTATCAGCGGTACAAAGAACTGGACGGAAGTTCGTCAGTTCAACCTGATGTTCTCTACAGAGATGGGTTCTACTTCGGATGGTGCCATGAAGATTTACCTGCGTCCTGAAACAGCTCAGGGTATCTTTGTGAACTACCTGAATGTACAGAAGACCGGCCGTATGAAGATACCTTTTGGTATTGCACAGATTGGTAAGGCATTCCGTAACGAGATTGTTGCCCGTCAGTTCATTTTCCGTATGCGTGAGTTCGAACAGATGGAAATGCAGTTCTTCGTGAAGCCGGGCACTGAATTGGACTGGTTTAAGAAGTGGAAGGAAATTCGCCTGAAATGGCATAAGGCATTGGGATTCGGTGATGACCACTATCGTTACCACGATCATGATAAGTTGGCTCACTATGCGAATGCTGCTACAGATATCGAGTTCCTGATGCCGTTTGGTTTCAAGGAAGTGGAAGGTATCCATAGCCGTACGAATTTTGACTTGTCTCAGCATGAGAAGTTCTCAGGTAAGAATATTAAGTACTTCGATCCTGAGACAAATGAAAGTTATACTCCGTATGTTATCGAGACTTCTATCGGTGTGGACCGTATGTTCCTCAGCATCATGTCTGCTTCTTATTGCGAAGAACAACTGGAAAGTGGAGAAAGCCGCGTAGTGCTGAGATTGCCTGCCGCACTGGCTCCTGTGAAGTTGGCCGTAATGCCGTTGGTGAAGAAAGACGGTCTGCCTGAAAAGGCTCGTGAGATCATCGACTCATTGAAGTTCCACTTCCACTGCCAGTATGATGAAAAAGATAGTATCGGTAAACGTTACCGTCGTCAGGATGCCATCGGTACTCCGTACTGTGTGACTGTTGACCACCAAACTCTGGAAGATAACTGCGTGACACTGCGTAATCGTGATACGATGCAACAGGAACGCGTGGCTATTGCTGAACTGAATAACATCATTGCAGACCGTGTCAGCATCACTTCATTGCTGAAAGGGTTGCAATAAGTACTGGAATTCGAAAGTTAGAATACAGAATAAAAAATAATTGAATGAATAAAAAACTCTTAGTATTTTTGCCTTTCCTGTTGATTTTGGCAGGTGCGTTTGTCTCTTGCGAAGAAGTGGAAGAGGAAGGGAAATATGCGAACTGGCAGGAGCGTAACCAAGCGTTTCTGGATTCTATCAAGGTAGTTGCGGGAGATAATTATGTTCCTATGGACTTGGAAAAGTTGGATAAAGTAGAGGTAGGCGAAATGTTCTATGTTAAGAATGAATTTGTCAGCACTCTTCAGACTCCGGAATATATATATTGTAAAAAGCTTGTGAAGAATCTGGATGGACAACGTCCGATGGCTACAGAGGCGGCTTATGTTTATTATTATGGTACACTGATTACTGGTACTAAGTTTGATGGAAGTTTTACGGGATATAGTGCAATAGATCAGGCTATCCCTAATCCTCCAAAGAATGAGCCGACAGATTTCGACTGGACTGTTATGTTTACTATCAACTCTTCTTCACTGACAAGTGGGTGGAGAACTTTCCTGCAATATATGCGCGTTGGAGAACGCTGGATGGTTTATGTTCCATGGGGTTCTGCGTATGGAACTGATGGTAGTGGATCGATTCCCGGTTATTCAGTATTAGCTTTTGATGTAATAATGACAGAGGTGGTTCAGTAAACTAACTTCTTCTTTAAAAAATACAGGAGGCCTATCTATTTCTTGTGATTAGATAGGCCTCCTTCGTTTGTTTTATATTTTACTATTGCAGGGTCTTTTGCCGAAAATGTGTATATTTGCACGAAACTCATATCAAAAATGTGTAAACATACACTTTTGTGATATCAAAAATGTGATTTGCTATGTTTGAAAGAGACATTATCTCGCAATTGGCAGCATGGAAAACGGATACTAACAGAAAGCCGCTTGTAGTTCATGGTGCACGACAGGTAGGTAAGACGTGGATTTTGAAGTACTTTGGCAGGGAGTATTTTGACGATGTTGCTTATTTCAGTTTAGATAAGGATGAAAGTGGTCTTTGCGATGTCTTCAGAACAACGAAAGACCCTCAACGAATTATTCAACACTTATCTTTTTTGCATGGAAAGAAGATAGAACCTCAAACAACCTTATTGATTCTGGATGAAATTCAAGAGTGCAACGAGGCGTTGAATGCATTGAAATACTTCTGTGAGGAAGCTCCAGAGTATGCTGTGGCGTGTGCGGGCTCTTTGTTAGGTATCTATCTGAATCATGTGGGTAAATCATTTCCGGTGGGGAAAGTGAATCATCTTTATATGTATCCACTCACTTTTACAGAGTTCCTGAGGACAAAAGACCCGGTTATGTATGAGTATATGCATTCTATTGATAAGGTAGAGCCACTGCCACAGATCTTTTTTGATAAGTTGCGGGAGTCTTTTACTGCTTATTCCATTTGTGGTGGTATGCCTGAACCGGCCACGTTGATGGTTGATTTTAATGATATGGAGAGAGTGGACTCTGCACTTCAAGATATACTGAATGACTATGCTCTGGATTTCGTGAAACATACTACTCCGACTTTGGCTCCTCGTATCAATTATGTTTGGAATTCGTTGCCTTCGCAGTTGGCGAAAGAGAATCGTAAGTTTGTTTATCAGTTGGTTCGTCCGGGAGCACGTGCCAGGGAATATGAAGATGCAATTTTGTGGTTAGAGCAGGCAGGGCTTGTTAATAAAGTGTTACTTAGCAAGGCTCCTAAGTTGCCATTGAAAGCTTATGATGATTTGGGCACATTTAAACTTTATACATTGGATTTGGGGTTGTTGAGGAAGCTGTCTGAATTGGATGCCAGTATACTATTGCTGCCTACTCCTGCCTATACAGAATATAAAGGAGCGCTGGCTGAAAACTATATATTGCAAAGTCTTACGGCACAGTTTCAAATGCCTTTCCGTTATTGGACTTCAGGCAATAAGGCAGAGGTGGATTTTCTGCTTCAGTATATCAATCAGATCTATCCGATAGAGGTAAAGGCAGATCAAAATATACAGGGCAAAAGTCTGATTCAGTATGAGAAACTCTTTCAACCTGCTTGTCGGATTCGGTATTCAATGTTGAATCTGAAGCAGGATGGGAATTTGCTGAATATACCTTTGTTCCTGGCGGATAAGACGAGAGAATTGTTGGGAGTGATTAATGTTTAGCAATAAGGCTTATGCGGAATAACGGTGCAACCCACTAATCACTCACCGCTAATCACTCATTACATTCTCTTTTTCAACGCTTTCACCCAAATTTTATATCCTTCTTCATTCAGGTGCAAGCCATCGCTGGTCAGCTCTTTGCGCAGTACATTCGTGCCTTTCTCTGTAAATAACGGGAAGAGGTTGATGAATGTAATCTTGTGATCTTTAGCTAAAATTTCCAGTTGTGCATTGATTTCGGGAACCATGTCGGTTTTTCCGGTTAGCTTTTTGTAACGTCCGAAGCTCTCATCGAAAGGCAGGAGACTTTGCAGGTAGAGTCTCGTATCGGGAGATTCACGCTGAATGCGCTCTACGGTCATGCGTATCATACTGACGATGCTGTCCACAGTGAGGTCGTGTGAGATGTCGTTGACACCGGCAAGGAGGAATAATTTCTTAGGGTGTCCCGGAAGTACCTGGTGCAGTCGGTCGTAAATACCCATAACTTCATCACCGATGATACCACGGTTACGGATGTTTTTCTTGTTGAGGCGGGCGTTCCAGTCACCGCCACCTTCTGTAAGGCTGTTGCCCACCATGACGATGTCTTTGGAAGTAATGGCAGGTTCATCCATGAATTGCAGGAAGCGCTTATAGTAATGGTCCGTATAAATACGTGGGGTGGGATAGATAGAAGCTGCAACAACATTGGCTACCAGAGAGCGCAGACGAACCATGCTGTGACCGTCTTCGGGATGCACGGCATTGACAAGCAGGATGACGGAAGTGTCGTTGTCCGGGTCTATGATGATGGAAGTACCGGTGTATCCGGTGTGCCCGTAGGTATTCGGACCAAAATAATCTCCGTTATTGGAAGCGTAGGCGGTGAAGTTATCCCATCCTAAAGTGCGTCCTAATGTAGCGGTGGCACGAGGGACGGTACGCATAGCTTTTACTCCTAATGGGCTGAGGATGCGGTGTCCGTTCCATTCTCCGCCGTTTTGCAGGGCGGCGCAGAGGACAGCTATGTCTTCGGCGCAAGAAAATACACCTGCATTGCCGGAAATACCGCCATTCATGACGCGGGCGAGTGGGTCGTGTACTTGTCCGCAGAGGACGCTGCCGTCGGGTTGCTTTTCGGTAGGAGCGACGTTTTTCAATTGACAATTGACAGTTGACAGTTGACAATTGGCGGTGCTGTGGAGATCGGTTTTTGCCCAGTGGGGGAGGGCGCTGTTTATCCATTTTCCATCCTTGTCGCGCTTGCAGGGGAGATAGTCGGTATGGGCCATGCCTAATACATCAAAAAGATTTTCGCGAGCGAAGTCACGTAAAGATTGTCCGCTGACGGTTTCGATGATGCGTTGCAGGGTGATGTAGTTAAGGCAACTGTATTGGAAATCGGTCTGCGGCTTGAAGTCGCGGCGGCAGTTGGCTATGTACTCTATCATTCCGTCGGGGCTGGGAGAGCCATATTGTTTCTCCAATTCACTGGTTGGGGCATAAGGGGGGAGACCGGAAGTGTGCGTTAGCAGGTCGGCGATGCGGATGATTTTCTTATCTTTTCCGTCTTCGCTCACCCAGGACTTAAATTCAGGGATGTAGAGGCTGACGGGGTCCAGGAGGCGGAGTTTGCCACGTTCTGCCAGGATATGGGTACAGATGGCAGTGGACATGGGTTTGCTGCATGAGGCCATATCGAAAATAGTGTTTACGGTCATAGGCTCGGTGTTAGGGTACACACACTTGTTGCCGTATGCTTTGAGGTAAGCCATCTTCCCGTTGCGTACTACAGCGAGCACGGCACCGGGAATGTCTTTATTGGCGATGGCGGTTTCTATCGCTTCGTCAGCGTATAGCAAATGACGGGAATCCATGCCTACTTGTTCGGGGGCAACACGTTGCAAGGATTGTGCATTGGCTTGCAGGGCAAGCAATACAAAAAAGAAAAGGGAAGGGAGGAGTTTCATAATGTTACCCCCCTATAAGCATCCACTGCCTTTTTCACTGAACCATGCATTAGCAACAGGGCCTTTGCCTTTCCATAGTCCAATCCCAGTTCTTCTACAATCATGCGGGTACCACGGTCTACCAATTTCTGGTTACTCAGCTGCATGTTCACCATCTTATTACCTTTTACGCGGCCCAGTTGTATCATGACAGAAGTAGTAATCATGTTCAGTATCATCTTCTGCCCCGTACCCGATTTCATGCGTGAGCTGCCTGTTACATACTCCGGTCCTACAATCATTTCGATGGGAACATCTGCTTCTGCTGCCATCGGAGAGTCGGGGTTGCTGGTGATGCAGCCTGTAAGGATGCCGTGCTCGCGTGCTTTCTGCATGGCACCGATAACGTAAGGAGTCGTGCCGGAAGCAGCAATGCCGATGACGGTATCTTTATCCGTTATGTTACGTTCAACCAACTCTTCCCAACCGCGACGCATATCGTCCTCCGCATTTTCTACCGGATTGCGCAGGGCTGTATCACCACCTGCTATCAGTCCGATGACGAGCGTAGGAGGCATACCGAATGTTGGAGGAATTTCCGAGGCATCCAGCACACCCAGGCGACCGCTGGTACCTGCTCCCATATAAAAGATGCGTCCGCCTTGCTTCATGCGTGGAACGATTTGTGTCACCAGTTTCTCAATCTGTGGGATGGCTTTCTGAACAGCCAATGCCACTTTCTGGTCTTCTGTATTGATGTCCTCCAATATTTCGCGGACAGATTTCTTTTCTAAGTCGTTGTAGAGCGAAGGTTGCTCTGATATCTTTACGAATGCCATGATGATGATTTAATTTTTAATTTTTAATTGTCAATTGTGCTATGGTAGCTAATCAGGCCTTCCATAGGGCTTTGGAGAATGGTGCCTATTTGAACGCCCATTTCCTGTGCAGCTTCGGCAAGTACTTCCTTATAATGGAATGCTACGGAACCGATGAAATGTACCTTGTTATGCTGATAATCGTATTGCATGACGTTCCTTTTCAGGAAAGCCTTGAAACTGTTCAATACTAGCGTGCGCACACAAGGCTCGTCCAGATTCTGAGCGAGGAATGGAGACAGGCTTGCCAGGAAACGGTTCGGGAACGGTTTACGGTATACACGGTCGATGATGTCTGCCGGTTCTAGATTGAACTGCTTGAGGAACTTCTCTTTCAGTTCCGGAGTCATTTGATTTTTCAGAATATCGCCTACCAGCAATTTGCCCAGGCAAGCACCGCTACCTTCGTCGCCAAGGATGAAACCCAGGGGGGAGACGTTGGCACCAATGTGTTTGCCGTCGTAATAACACGAGTTGGAACCTGTGCCCATGATGCAGGCTATGCCCGGTTCGTGTCCGCAAAGTCCGCGGGCGGCGGCAAGCATGTCCGTATTTACTTCCACTTCGTCGCCCGAAACCTGGAGATGCCGGATAATGGCACGGTGTACCATGGCAATTTTGTCGGGGAAGCCACAGCCGGCACCATAAAAGTACACAGCGTCGAAGGCATGGGTCGTTAACTGGGGCAGCAGCGCTGTCGCAATTTCATTACTGATCTCCTCTTCCGACTGAAAGAAAGGGTTGATACCTTTCGTAGAAATCTGTTGGATGAGTTTACCTTTCTCTACAACACACCAATCGGTTTTTGTAGAGCCACTGTCTGCTATTAATATCATATCGTTTAATTTTAATTATTCATCGTTTATATTTCATCGGTATTATAGTCTTTTGCCGATTTATCTGCTTGCTACTATATCTTGATATATATCTTCCGTTTATACAATTGATAGCCGATGCACCAGTTGATGGCTACAAAGAGCAATGCATAGGCCAGTGAACCGCCTGTCTCACCGAATATCGGCATGAGAACGATCTTGTATAAGAACCCGTGTATGCTGATGCTGCCATCGCCCCAGGGAAAGCTGATGCTGCCGAACAGGATGCTGAGTACTCCACCCAGAACATACATGAACAGGGGATTTACACCGAAAGCCTCGAAGAAAGTACACCATTTCTTGTATCCTTTTACATCGATGATCCAGATGAGCAGTGCCAGAAAACTGGAGGCTAGTCCGCAAGTGGTGAGGACGAAAGTAGGAGACCAGATTTTCTTGTTGATAGGACACCCGTAGCTCAGCAGGAAGCCTGCGAAGGTAAAGATGGTGCCAATCAGGAATAACTTGATCAGGTGAGAATTCAGTAACGCTTCGCGGCTCTCGGATTTATTGCTGTCCAGCATCATGCGACCCACGCAGAAGCCCAGCAATACATGGGCAATGGAGGGGATGGTACTTAAAAGACCTTCGGGATCAATGCCGTTATCCTTGTACATGTGTGCGGGGGTGAGGATGGCACGGTCTACTATGGAGAGGATATTGGTTTCGTTGTAAGCAAATCCGTTGCCACACATCAGCAGGATGAAGTAGCCCACTAGCAATGTGGCAATGAGGTAAGGGATATGACGGTGTTTCATAGTCAGCGCAATGATAGCGGTAGCACCGTAGCAAAGGGCCAGACGCTGCATGACAC